>Ga0213832_1000665_pt1 | contig 17266 bp, 15 predicted proteins | sample SWATP13_FD_161660 | JGI IMG/M metagenome (GOLD analysis project Ga0213832, IMG submission 161660) | Coastal seawater microbial communities from Marineland, Florida, United States - SWA TP1 #3 | ecosystem: Environmental > Aquatic > Marine > Coastal | place: USA: Florida | collected 2016-08-06 | reverse complement strand
TTTGAGGGGAAAAATCAGATTAAAGTGGATCTATTACGCCGCCAATCAGGTGGATCGATTACGGCACAAATGGGGTGGGTCCATTACGCCGCCAATGGAATGGATCCATAGCGGTGCCAATTAACAAGGGCAGAGAGAAGACAATAGATAAGACACTTAAAGACTATGGAGTTGTTGTTAAGCGTTTCTCTGAAGTGTTTCCTAATAAACCTGTTACTGACGTAACTCGACAAGATGTTGACACGTTTAGAACACTGTTGCTCAAAATGCCGACAAGACCAAAGAGAAACATATCGTGCCTCAGTGTTCACCAGCAAATTCAGAAGGCAGATGAACAAGGGTTGCCTCGCTTGTCTCCATCTACTGTTAAGAAACAGCTAATGGCTCTCAGTGCCGTCTTCGAGTTTGCTAAAGAGCAGTACATTATCGAAGTAAATCCTGTTCACGGCTCAACGAAACGCCTTAGTTCGTCTATCGAAAGACGCAAAGGTAGCGACAAGCAGTACAACAGTCGAGACCTTGAAGTCATCTTTAGCTCTCCAATATACACTTCTGGATTCAGAGGCCAGCAAAGCAAGTATGGTGAGGCTGTGTATTGGTTGCCTCTGTTAGCCTATTACACGGGTTGTCGAGCGGAAGAACTGGCTCAACTGTATGTTTCAGATATTCGAGAAACAGACGGTGTTCATTACTTGTCTATCGAAGCGGGTGCTCCAGATAAATCTGTTAAGAACGCTGGTAGCACGCGATATGTGCCATTGCATAAAGACCTTATCACTTTAGGTTTCTTGTCGTACCTCGAATCACTAGAGTCATCAGGTCGCTTGTTCCCAAAGCTGAAAAGGATAGGGGATGGACGATACGCCTTCCGTGTTGGTGATTGGTTAGCTGATTACTTCCGTGGAAAGTTAGATGTTGCCCATGAAGTGAAAGCTCTACACGCGTTCAGGCACACCTTCAAGACACAAGCTCGTCTTGCTGGTATACCTAAAGACGTTGCTGACATAATCAATGGGCATTCATCAGGTGACGTTTCAGGAAGTTATGGTGAGTATCCGTTGTCTATGCTTAAAGAGGCTTTAGATAAAATACCGTCAGTACCAGTTAATTTGAGTGAGATTCACTGGAAACTAGAGTACTGCTGAAGCAGGCCGCGTGGTAATAAGAGGGCACTTTGTTCGTTGCAAGTGCCCCTTTTGTTTGGCAGGTAAGTCGCGAAGTGTCGCTTTGACTTAAGTGGTGCAGATATGCTTTTCAGTCTGCTCACTCTAATTCATAGCTTTCCCAGAATTGCTTGGCTTCTGGTGAAGCGTTCTTCTTAACTTTCTCTAGTGTTTCTTCTTGGTACTTCGAAATATCCAGCAGGAAAGCCTGGGTTAGCTCTACAAAAGTCGTTTTCAGTCGACTGTTTGTGCTCCCTCCAGATAAGATGCCACCTTTGCTGTAAATTTTTGTATACATTATTGAGCTAACCTTATGTTTGTCGAGCCCAAAATTTCGGTCTTTCACATCAATCATATCAAATTGGAGATTGTAATATATCAAGCATGAAGATGAGCCATTTGAGTAACCGAGCGCCATAATAACTAAGTGATGCGGAAAGGAATCTTCATTAGTTGGGGTGACGTCAAATCCACTACGCTTTAGTTCAAGCTTGACGGCATTTGCGGCTGAAACGGAGTTTGTCCAGCAACCGTCTTCAACTTGGTCATCTACAATGACCTTAATAGGGTGGTTTCCCGAGTCGCTGAGTTGAAGCCATCTAGGGTCACGGTCGAAAATAACTGTATTAGATGCGACATCTACACTGTCCTGTGCAGAACAAATGCCAACAAGAGCGGTAAGCAAATAGAGTTTAATTATCCCTAACAATCTCATCAAGATATCCTTATGTTTTAACGAGCTTTAGGTTCAATATGCTACTACAGTTATTATTCAGAAAACAGTGACCTTACAAAGGTATTGAATTTTTTAGATGCCTAATAAAATAAGACTCGGGTTTACCTTCTACAAGATGGTTTTAGCTCTAATGCTGGCGGACAACACAATCGCCCTAGATAAGACACCTCGCATAAAGTTTGCACAAAACAATCTAAGAGTACTGTTTGGCAATATCTGACTTCATGTAAGACTCTATGGCTTTGTCTACGAGTGCCATATTCCCCTCGAAAGCGGCTAAGTATGCTTCACGCATTTGCCGAGTCATCTCCCCGTATGCCCCAGTAACCCAAGCAGTGAACTCCCAAGTCAAAGAGTCTTGTCGCCCAAGAACTTGCTCTACTCTTTTGTCGAGAACATCAAAGACTTTTTCACCAAAGGCTATCTGAATGTCAAAAACTCCGTATTCATCTACTCCAAATTTTCCTTTCAAGTAAGCTTTAACCATAGGGCAAAGGTCCTCGTCAGAAGTTAGATAGTTGGTGATGGTGGCGCTAGTTCCTGAGCGATGATATGCATCAATTACAGCTAAGATATCTTTGTTATTTGCGATTGTTGGGTTGATAGTAAGATGTTTCATATTCAATATTCTCCGTTGGTTATCTTTATATTAGTTTGCTAAATGGTGTTTTTTGATTAAGACGCTGCTGCGGTCGCTAGACTGTCAGCTAGTTCATTGCCGTAGACACCGTTGTGACCTCTTACCCATGTAATGCTGACCGTTGTCTTTTCTTGCTTCAGATTGTCGATACATTTCCATAGATCTTGGTTTGCTACAGGCTTTTTGTTAGCTGTTCGCCAGCCTTTTGCTTTCCACCCATCGAGCCACTGGTTATAGCCATCAGAAATCATTTTGTTATCTGTGTGGATGATATCTTTGGGCTCTGCTAATTCGAGCGCTTTAATTACAGCAAGCATTTCACACCGTACATTCGTTGTCGTATCGTTTGCTTCGGGTAAAACGGCCTCACTAAGCTCACTTATAAGTTCGTTAGTAGGGCTTAGCACAGCTATGCCGATACCTCCCAACGTACAGCCGTTCTGGTTGTTGGGCGCTGCACCATCGGTGTAGATATGGCGTACGGTGATAGTAGATTCTTGGTTAGTCATTGGTGTTCCTTTTTTTGGTTTAGTCTTGTTGTTTATGGTTAGTAAGAAAGGCTCAGGTACTGCTCTACACACTCATTAATGAGCTTGTTAGCACTGAGCTTTTTATCTGATGTTGCTTGTCGTTTTGCTTGACGTTCACGTAGAAGTTGAAGCGCCTTGTTCGATAGTTTCACGCTTAAATTCTGTGTGTTAAGTGTTTTGTATGGCATGGTGTTACCTCTTTAGATTTTTTGAAAAAACAGTAGCCGTACGCTGGTGGCGTAAAGCTGCTTATGGTTAGGCTTTTAGAGTTTTAGGAAAACGCTAGACAGGGACTTACACGCGAACACTTACAAAAAAGTTGTGAGTGGTTATAAGTCTGTCTTAGGTAGTGAATACATAAATGGTTAGTTGTAATGTGAGTTAGGTACAACCACTAACTACGGAGCAAACAAATAGCCCTAGTTACATAAAGGAGTGAACTGTAAAAAGGCTAGGTGTACTAACTAACAACCATCTAATGTGTATATGTAGAGGGAATAGATAAGTCTAGCTTAGAGCCTAGCTTATAGTTCTAACACTCTCTATTCCTTCTAAGGTCGGACAGTCGTACGTCTTGAAAAGTCAGGGGCTAGTTTACTAACAATCACCTCATATGTTTATGTAGGGAGGAGTGGGTATGTATAGCTTAGAGCTTAGCTTATAGTTCTTATCGCCTTCTTCTTTCCCTCTTATGTCGGACAGTCATATGCTGGTCGTAGTTAATGCCTCTCGAACTATTGAAGTTAAAGCTGTAGAGGAGGCTCGCTTCAGCCGTTTGTATCGTTTAGTTTTTTCTTTGCCTATGTCGGACAGTCGCAATCGTAGTGAAGTCAGAGGCTTTAAGGTTAACCAATATCCATGAGATGTTTGTATGTAGTGAGGTGCTCTAAAGCAAACCATAAGTCTACTTTAGAGCTGGTCTTGGGTTCATTAGACCTGCCACCTGCCTTTGTTGAACCTCAACCCACCGCTACAAAATCAATGACTGAGCTTTGATGCTCTGTTATATCCTGCGAATAGTTGGGCTCTTGTAGTTCGCCTTTTTCTTTGTATATGTCGGACAGTCGCAACAACAGTAAAAAATGAAGTTGTAGTGCATAGCCACTTTTTACACGACTACATTCTGTAAAAATGTTACTGAAGCCTATGCCAGCTATGTTTATTAGGCGTGAAGTGTGGTCATGAGAGCGCCTGTATGGATCTGTGAGAAACCTTAAGGCGCTTGAGGTCAGGTTGTACCATCTATCTGACTGCTAGGCTCAGAGAGAAGCACAGATCGAAATACTTGGTCTACGTCAACGTTGACGCTTTCAGGTTTCATTGAGGTGAATGAAAACTCAACTAGAAACTAAACAGATGATAGTGCGAAAGGTTAGCTTGTAGCTCTCTCTTTCTTCACAGCTTGAACAGTTGAAGGTGAAATATTGAGTTGTGTTGCTATCTTACGAATACTCACGCCTTCATCTAACAACTGACTCACACGTTCACGGTCAACGCTTTGCGGTCTGCCCTTATACTTGCCTTCCTTCTTCGCTATGGCGATACCTTCACGCTGTCTTTCTAACATCATAGAGCGTTCAAACTGATAGATACCGCCAAGCATAGTGAGCATTAGGTCTTGCATTGCGTCATTCGCATCGGCTGTGAAGGTCATATTCTCTTTGTAGAACTTCAAGGTAACGCCCTTGGCTTTAAGCGACTCCACCAGTTCTAGTAAATCACCAACGTTTCTAGCCATACGTGATATGTCGTGTACGTGAACAATGTCACCAGCTCTCAAGTGTTCGAGCATAATCGTTAGCTGTGGTCTGTTCTTGTCCTTGCCTGAGCATTTATCAGTGTACACCTTGTCCAGCGTTAGCCCTTCAAGCTGTCTTGCTGTGTTCTGGTCTACTGTACTAACGCGAATGTATCCAATGTTCTGGCTCATGCTACTGCTTCCCTTAAGTGTGTGGTTTTATGTCTAAGACGTTTAAATGATAATCGTACCAATAAATAAAAGTCAACTTAAAACCATACAAATAACTTATCAAAAGTGTACCAATCAAGTGTACTGCTATGGATATACCCTGCTGGTACAGTGCTTTTGGTCGTAAGCGCCACCAGCATATACTGCGCGTTGTCTTCGTGTTTGGTCAATGAACGTTGTGACTGGCTTGAAGATTGTCTTAGCGATATTCCTGTGGTGCGTAGAGGCACCCTATGGGGGGAATTGAAGCTTTATCATTGTCGATTTGGCCTCTCAAATTTTTGTAGTGAAAAAGTGACTGGTCGGAGTTGTATTGTTGACAAGTGGGTGGTATGGAGTTAAAGTCACTCAAAGGCTAGCGCAGACTAGCTTTAGACATCGCTAAAGCGAAAATTAAGAGATTGTGATTGAGAATGTGAATTGGAGGTACTTATGTTTTACAACGCTTTTTAATAGGATTTTATAATGAATTATGTTTTAACTCTATCGTTCCCTATCATACTATCTTCACTGAAGACTCTAATCTCTATACTTAGCTTTAAGAACGTAACGTCAAACCAGAATGAACTGAGGCGCATTCAGGTATTGAAAGACTTTATTACTCGTGATTCAAGCGGTTTTACATCTATCGAGCATAACCTTACCGAGTTGAATGCTCTATTAGCTGGGAAAGTACATCTAAATAGTAAACGAAAGCCTTGCAGTTTGACTGAACTGTTCTCCAAATATCCATTGAATCAATATGGCAACGTGTACGGTATTGCTCGTATCGCACATAATCAGCGAACGTACGTTTCAAAAAAAAGCATCAATGAGTTAGAGAGCTTAGTCCACACAAAGCTAGAAACGTCATTGCTCCAAATCGAAGAACTCATGCGGTATGGAGTTAATCCGGTCGAATATCATGACCAAGCGAGAGGGCTACGAAATATCTTGCAAGCTGTTCAGTCTATGCACTTGGGTCATTATTACATGAATCGAAGAGCCCAATTAGAGCGCATAGAGCAAGTTCTAAAGGATAGATACAGTCCAACTTGACAAGGTGGTACGATTTGGTGGTACAGTTAGGCTTCTATTTTGTTTTTAATTACTAGTAATATCAGTTGGTTACATGTTTAAAGCTCGTATCGAGGGTTCGAATCCCTCTCTCTCCGCCAAATACAATAACCCCATGATTTAAAAAAGTTTATCTGATTTTAAAAATGGGGTTTTCTTTTTTGCCACATAACTTTGCCACACAAAAGGTGAATTATGTCGCGCACTCCTTTATATCTATACCGCATTAAAAACTCTAAAAATTATTATTTTCGTATAAGAAAAAATCTCGTTTTTCAAAAATTAAGCTACCTTACCCTCGACTCGTCACATTTTGTCGCATCGCTTAAGACCTCTAAGTTTGATGAGGCAATGTGGTTAGCACAATTCATAGTGAAACGATTAAAGGAAGAAATGAACATGGAAAACGCAGAACAGTATGCATTTGGATCCCACCCCCTAAACGGCAAACGTTTAGGCGCATTGATGGACAAGCTTGGCGTTGACGAGCGTATGTTTGCACTAAAAACGAAATCCTTTTTAAAGGCCCGCTTTACGTATTGGCTAGCACTAGGTAAGAAGATGCTTCAAGTTGGGCTTTTTGAACCAGAGCAGTTACAAATCTTGAGAACGGTTAGACCCAGTGTGTTACAAAAGCATTATGGGTTGGGTGAAATGGCAGATATGCATCCAACCCCCAATGCGTCAAGGGTGCAGGATTTATGTGAGGCAGCGCAATCGCTTGGGTTCAACGTCGATCCTCGTGCCGAAGATGCACTTATGTTAAATCGGCTGATCGCCGAGTTACAAAAGCTCGGGAAGGAATATAAGAATTATTCTCCTGAACTTGTAAATAATGAACCTGAGGTAGCTCTCTCTAAAGACGCTGATTTCATAAATCTGCTTTTATCGCTCAAGAAATACACTGCCTTCGCGCGTCGTATCGAGCGTAAACAAAAAGCGGAAGATAATACGCATAAGCGTTTAGATACGTGTATTCACAACTTCTGCTTGAGTCAATTTAAAACGGTCGGCGAAAGCGCTCAAGCTCAGTATAAAAAATCTTTTGCTGTGCTTACGAAATTAGTTGGTGGAGATAAACTTGTCACAGAGTTTACTGTTGAAGATGCACTAAAATACAAAAATACTGTTATTAATACAAAGTCAGGTCGATCAAATCAGGACACCTTGTCCGTTAAGACGATCAATAAATATCTGTCGAACATAAGTGTCTTTTTTGAATCGGTGAGGAAAGAGCTTAAGTATATCGAACAAAACCCTTTCCAGGGCATGGCGCTGAGGATGAAAAAAAGGCACCAAATGCAACGTCGACAGTTCACACCTTTAGAGATAGACAAATTATTAAGCTATGTACCAATGAGTATGAAAGAAGCGCGTCTTTTTCGTGATGCTGCAAGATGGTTCATACCTATTGCGCTTTATTCAGGCATGCGGGTAAGTGAAATTGCTGGGCTTAGGCTTCGCGATGTTAAAGAAGCTGATGGCATTTGGTATTTTGATTTAACAGAAAAACAAGGAAAGACGGAAAGCGCTAAACGACACATTCCGGTTCATAGTAAGTTGGCTGAAATGGGTTTGTTTAGCTACATCGAGCAGCTCATTCAACGGGGAGAGACAGACCTCTTTCCTGAACTTCCTGCTGATACAAAAAGTGCCATTCGAGATGGGCGTGGAACACCGGTGAGTAAATGGTTTAATCGAAATGTTTTGAAAAATCTCGGTATGGATAAATCGAGTGAAGTCGACATGCGTCTGTTAATTGATTTTCACTGCTGTCGACATACCGTTGCGTCATGGTTTAAAAACAACGGCGTAGATGGTTATATTGCCAAACAAATTTTAGGGCATGACCAGAATTTTGAGATCACGTGGGGCATTTATGCTGGGCGAGAGAGTACTAAGTTATCGAAATTGAAAGAGGCGATAGAGACTCTTAGCTATTAACTGAGCAAATGGCAGTAATAGTTGTCACTCAATTTTAACGTTTATGCAAATACTTTGCGCTGATCAGCAATATTTCAACTCGAGCAGCGCAAAGAGCCAACGACGGTTTGTGCCCGTCCGTTACTTTTTGCGGTGTATAGTAGCCTATCGCATTGGTCAATAAGAGCTTCGAGTTTAGCATGTGTGTTAGTTTCAACTATACCTGCTGAAAAATTGACTACAAGAGATGCGTCTGTGGTATTCCATTTTGAATGAGCTTTGAGTCGTTCTCGAATATCATCAATGAGTAATTCAGCTTCCTCTTTTTTACTGTCTTTCAACATCAATAGAAACTCTTCGCCGCCATATCGGCACAGCTTATCGGTTTTTCTTATTCTGTCCTGAACTATGTTTGAAAAGCACGTCAAGACTTCGTCTCCGGTTAAATGTCCATGCTGGTCATTAATAAGTTTGAAGTGGTCAAGGTCGATGAGCACAGCACAGTTTGTTGAACGACTGAAATTAGTATTGGCATACCATGAGTAAAGCGAACGGCGAGTCATAGCGCCTGTGAGGGAGTCTACGCCAGCGAGTTTTGTGACAATTCGTTGTCGCTGCCAGAACCAAAAAGTGGTGATTGCTAGCAATATGGCAACGAGTATCAGAATAATACCTTGTTGCTGTTGTGCTTTTAATGCCAAGCGCTGCCGCTCTTGTTCAACTTTTACTTGGCGCAAATTAACCATTTCGATATCGCGTAATAATGCATCCGATGCATTTAAATCGCCAAGCGTCTCAAAATGTTGCGCATTAAGCTCTAACTGCGCTTGATGTGAAAGTCTTTCATTTTCGAGGGCTCTTACAAAATTACCTTGAATTTCATTGGCTCTACGAAGGTTATGGTATGCCACTACTTTCCAATCAGTATTAGAAAAGTCCGAGTTAGACACTGTATTCAAATACTGTTTTTCAGCAATCCTGAGTTCATCACTTGTCCCATTTACAGCAACGCTAAAAAGATTGACGGTCTCAATCAAGATATCATTATTGTAAAGGCCTATCTCCGGTAATAATTCACTTAATTGACTGAGCAATACGCGCATCTGTTCTTTATCGCCAGGTGCCATTCGATGTGTATACACACTTAATTTTAGCAGGCGAGCTAAAAAATTTTCATTCACGCCCTCTTGTGAATTTGCCAATTTTTTTGTTTCAGCCATTTCGATTAGCATATCAGTCTTGTCTAAGGCCTCTTCGAATCGCCCTAGTCTGGCAAGCGCTAATATTTCTGAAGAGTAGTCCGTTACTTCACGCCATTCCAACGGCGTTTCGGAAATTGCTTGGCGAATCTTAACGAGAGCATGATGATGCATGTTGAGGCTATTATAAACGCGAGCTACGCTCCTTAAGGCTGCGTCTTTTGTGAGGCTATCGGACACTTTGCGCTTATCTTTTGAGCCAATATTTTTCAGATACGGTATAGCATATTCATACTTTTCTATCGCTTTGATGGGGTCTATATCGTCGTATATTCGTCCAAGTTGTGCGCTTACCCATGCCGCCGACGAGACGCTTCCTTGTATTACCATTTCGTGTTCTAACGCTTCAAGCTGATTTACTGCTTGTTGAGTAGTTAATGCGAATGCTGATGAGGGCATCTTTGAGCTGTAGTTCCATATCTCAAAAATTATGGTGGCTTTAACAACTGCGTATTGAAAAGGGTCTGTTTGTTTGAAATGCAACCAGTTTTTTTCTGTGATTGGTTTTGGCTTTTTGCCTATAAGCCATGTTTCTGGCCATGGGTCTGATGCCCAAAGCAGGTTTCGGTAAATTACTCCGAGAAAGGACGTATCGTTTGCTAGACCGGATTCATGATAAAGCTGAACTAAATGGCCATTTTCGGTTACATCTCCTCCTTTTCCCCATTCCCATATAATCCTAGCGCTGACCCTATCGTAGCGCTCAAGCTTTTCCAACTCAGACTCGGCATATGCTGTTAGTGATGTACTGAAGAAAATAAAGGAAAGCAATGCTCCTATTGGTAGACGATTTATGAACACAGACATAGACACTTCCTTATCTTCTCTACACTACTTTCTATGCTAATTATGCCATGGCATTGTGAAATCAAGAAATTGTATAACATGTGTAGCACATTTATGTGCGTCAACGCATTTGTAATCATAGCGCTAATAGTTTTGCAGCAATGAGGGCCTTATCTAATTTTTTCTTTGTTTTATTGTCAATTAAGTATATGAAATTATTGGCTAAATTAGCTTTGGTAATTTTAAATTGTGATAAAATGAAGAATTCGCAAGGTATGATGATGTGAGCTCGTAATAAAGCTACTAAGCACTAAAATCCGAGCTTTTATTCAAAAAACGTTTTTTGTTGACACACTTGGCACCTGCGGTGCTAGCAATAGAGCGTTGCGAGCGCTTGTATCAAGCAGCAGCAAAGAGTGATGCGTGCTATCCACCGTGATATCACTATTAGCGTTCACTTTTGGGTGTGACGCAAAATGACTGAAGTTAGCCGTGATAGCTAAAGATAGGAGAAATTGATAATGACGTTACAACAAAAGAAAGGCGTCCATGTTCGATTAAGTCGCGCTGAATATGATGCTTTATTGGCCCTCGCAGAAAGCACAGGGGATAGCGTCACAGCGACGGCGACTAAATTGCTCACAGATGGGCTTCTTGCCTCACAAGGAAAAACACTCGACAAGAAAGTAGAGCGAATATTGAAGGTGCATGAAAAGTATCTGCTGAAACGTATCTTGGCGATGTTTATTGTGGTCGCTAATTACGACGAAAATGAGGCGAAATCATTCTGTGATAAAGCCACTTCGTTGCGTCTGTTTGAGTCGTGAACATGATGAAAACCGGGCTGCTGCTTATATTCTATGTTGCGGTGACTTTCGGGGTGTTTTACACCATTTCTCTCGCTTTCGCAGAGCCATTTCACGTCGCCCATATTATCTACGTGGCGTGGGACTTCTTCTGGCGGTACCCGCTTATTAACGCGTTGGTTTGTGCTGGGGCAGTATCTGCTGTCCTCATTACAGTGCAAGAAAGACAAAATCGGCGCTATTTACACATTGATGGTCCGATACTGTTGGAGGGCGCTAGGGCCATCAGGCACGCAAATCATGTATTTAAATCAAAGATATCAACTTGTGGTCTTATGCCGCACCCTGGATTTGCGCTTCCCCGAGCTTCAGAGTTAGGTAACTTTTTTCTCTTTGGTATGCAAGGCTCGGGTAAGTCGACAATTATAAAAGGGTTATTACGTCAGGTTTTTCGACGCCAGTGTACTGCGCTCATCTATGATGAAAAAGGCGAGTACACGGAGCTGTTTCTTGATGGCGAAACCTGTGTGCTTTCTCCCGGCGATGTGCGAAGCGTCTATTGGGAGCTGTCCAAGGATATTACAACGCACCACGATGCGAGAACATTTGCTGATGCAATTATTTCACCCGCCACAAACGAGCCATTCTGGACGGATGCCGCAAAAATATTGGTCACCGGGGCGCTCGTCAGTCTAATTGAAACCACGCCCTCTTGGGGCTGGGCAGATTTTCATAAACGCCTTTTTGGGGAGCCAGAAAAACTTCGAAGTGCGTTAATTGAGCACTTCCCGGAGGCGACATTTTTCACTGAGTCAGATCAAAAAGCGACTGCGAGCGTGCAAGCCGTGGTGGCAACACAGTTGTCTTGGTTGCGTTATATTGAAGACGCGAAGCCAGATAATGCACAAATCTTTTCACTAAAGGACTGGTTTTCTGAAAGTAAAAAGCAAAAAGTCATTGTAAAAACAAATCATGCAAATGCTTCAATGAGTGCGTCTTTGTTCCTGACGCTTTTTTCCATGATGACGAATAAAGTTTTATCTCTGCCAGATTCAAAGGCGCGTGAAATTTGGGTGGTACTCGATGAACTTGCGGCTATTAGTAAGAATACCGCGTTAGAGGTATGGCTATCACGCTGTCGTTCAAAAGGGGCGCGTACTATTGCTGGCACGCAAATATTGTCTCAAGTGCAACAGATATATGGTGAAAGACAAGCAGAGACTATCCTATCCTTGTTCTCCACGGTCTACGCGTTGAAGTTAGGGGCAGCAGGCGGTGCGGCAGAAACATGCAGTAAATTGTTGGGACAGCGTGCTGTTTACAGCGAGTCTACAACAGTAGATGAGCGAGGTGGGAAGTCTGTGACGCGCAGTGAGAAAGATGTCCCGCTTGTACAAAAAGAGTCACTTATTCATTTAGACGCGCCGGATAAGAAAGGGGTGAGTGGTTATCTTACTCTTCCCGTGAGTCGCGCGATTTATAAATTGAAGTGGCCTTACCCCTCACTTAAAGCCATCGCGCCAGCATCCGTCCCTATCAACAAATATCGTGAAGTCGATGCTTCAATGAATCAATGTTCTGAGCGCAAGAAACATGATAACCCGTTTATGAAGAAGTAGGTGGCACAAATGCACGCTATAGCGCCCGTCCTAAGCGTCAGTTACTACGAAGACTTGGCAGCAGAAGATTACTATTTGAATGGAGGAGAGCCACCTGGTCATTGGAAGGGGACATTGGCTGCGATATTAGGCTTAGATGGCATAATTCAAAAAGCACAGTTCAGCTATTTAATGAGAGGGCTAAGCAAAAACGGAAAGGAAAAAATGGTTCAAAATGCCGATAGTGTTGGCAGAGTACCGGGGTACGACAACGTGTTCAGCCCATCAAAAAGTGTATCAGTTTTGTGGGCGGCAGCGTCAAAAGAAGATAGAGCATTAATTGAGCGTGCGCACGATGAAGCTGTCGAGCAAGCTCTTCTACTTCTAGAAGAAAGTGCAGCGTTCACACGAAAAGAAAAGGGAGGGAAGACGGTAGTTCGTTCAAATGGCTTTCTTATTGCTTGCTACAACCACTCCACGACACGTGCTCAAGACCCACATCTTCACACACACGCAATAATTTTAAATCTTACACAAGCTGAAGATGGAGGTTGGAGAAGCATTGTTGGTCGACAGCTCTATGCATGGCGCACTGCCTCCGCCGCGGTATATCAAGCCCATCTTGCCGCCGCACTACAACGGTTAGGTTATCAAATAGTCACTACAAAGAGTGGTAAGGCTTTTGATATTGTCGGTGTACCAGAAACACTTTGTAAACACTTTTCGAAACGTTCTAATGACATCGCCTCAGCGATAGCCAGCAGTAAAATAACATCAAGAGCCTCAAAAGCAGGCGATAGAATAAGCAAGATGACGCGCTCAAAAAAAGCACATGTCGACCGTCCGGCGCTCTTCAGATTGTGGCAGAAAGAGATTTCGGTGCATGGTGTTGAAATTGATGCTCTCAAGCGATTGTCAAAGCAGGAAGTTGCTGAGGCTCCAGAATTTACGGTACAGACGCTAGTAGCTCGACTGGCTGAGTCACAAGCGGTATTTAAAGAATGTGTTATCTATAAAGCGGCAGCAATTCTAGCGTTAGAGACAAACCAATCAGGACTTCACGCGCAACTATTAGCACAAAAAGCAATCAGCTCGGGCGCTTTGATTGAGCTTTCGCATAAAAATGAAATGACAAGAGTATTTTCTACGCCTCAGATTTTAGATGCAGAACGAGAGGTGATAGCGTTGGCAAAACGTCTCAGACAGACTAAGTCTACTTCATTGTCACAGAGAAAAATCTTAAACATTTGTGCGTCGCAGGCCGTGCGTATGAGTGATGAGCAGAAGGAAGCTACTCTAGAAGCGTGTATGCCCGAGCATCTAAGTATCATCCAAGGCTCTGCCGGCGCGGGTAAAACGACATCGATGAGCGCTGTAGTCGATGTTTACAATGCGCACGGGTGTCGAGTTGTGGGAGCGTCTATAACTAAAGCTGCGGCAAATCAGCTGCGAGACTCAACAAACATAGAAAGCTTTACACTCGCTAGGTTACAGATGCTTTTTGATAGCGATAAATCTCCGCTCAAAAAGAATGACGTACTTATTATCGACGAGGCAGGGCAGGTGGGGACATTTCAACTACGAAGCATTCTTCGCCAAGCTAAGCGATATCAGTTCAAAGTAATTTTAGTGGGAGAAGACAAACAGCTCGATGCCATTCGACACGGTGGTATGCTCAAGTATTTATCATCACCTGAGGTGATAGGTACAAAGAGAATAGAAACTATTTTTAGGCAAAAGCAGCCGTGGGACAGGCAAGCTGTGTGTGACTTTCGCGATGGTAATGCACAGAGAGCCTTGGAACATTACCTTGAACGAGATCAAGTAATGATAGGTGACAATCATAAACAGGCACTGCAAATGTTACTTGAAGCCTGGAAGGAGTATATGCAAAACAACATTGATAAACCTTACTTGCTGCTGGCACAGCGATGGGATGTTGTGATTGAACTAAATGGAATGGTCAGAGAGCATTTGCAAGCCATCGGCGAGGTTAGTAATGAAAATATCAGCCTAAGAGGAAAGGTAAGCAACAAAACCATAGAGTTTTGTGTTTCTAAAGGAGACCGAATCCGGTTAACAAAAAATGATTTCGCACTCGGATTTTCAAATGGCGATATTGGAACTGTACGTTCACTTGAGAAGAATAATAGTGGAGAGTTACTCATACGAATACAGCTTGAAAATGGACGCGATATCGAAATAAACACGAATTCATACTGTGATAGCAAGAGACGAGTATATTTAACACCTGCTTACGCCCAGACCATTTTTAGCTCGCAAGGGCGAACAGTAAATGGTGAAAGCTTCGTTTACTATACGAGCAGTATGGATAGATCAAACACTTACGTGGCAATGTCTCGACATAAGGAAAAAGCAACGATCTTCGTGAATAAAGAAGATATCGAATCACAGACAACTAATCCGCCATTATCATGTGGCGAACCGGATAAGTTGATTTCTGACTTGTCGACACTCATGAATCGTGACAATGGTCGCAGAATAGCTTATGAGCATTTGATGATTGAGGAAAAGCCTGCTTTGACGTTATTAAATTGAAAAACGCTCTTATAAAAAAGTCGTCACAATCATTTCCTTTGTTTTATTGTGACTAAAAATAACACTTTCCAAACTTTATTCATTCTATGATTCGTCATCGTGTGTTTCTGTGCTTTAATTATTTACAGGGTGAGTAAATAAAAAAACTGTATATGCGTAGCATAAGGGTTTTTGTGATATAATGTGTTGCATGACTTAACATTTTTGTGGTGATGCGTATGGACGAGGTATTCATTTATGGATATCAAGGGGATGACATGTATGATATCCCTGAGGAAGTCGATTGGGAAGGGATGCTCGGTGATGAATCACAGCGTCATAGGATCCCAAAAAAAGTAAGAGAACTTGAAGAAGCTGCACATAGAAAGCTTGCTTGGTTAAAGGGGGAAACGACAGAACATAATGTCGCATTGAGAAAGCTTCAGCGGATTAAATTGAGATATGAAAAGTCCGAAATTGTCGGTCAGATGGCGCCACACCGCTCAAGTGCCTACGGTATCACTGACGATGAATTGGTTTATACTATTGACGTGTTACTAACAATAGCTAACCCATCGCCCGTGAAGACAGTGTTGAAACAGACTGCAAAGCGATTCGAGAGACCGATAGATTGGGTTGATAGAGTATTAAAGTATGAACCTCGTAAAACACAGTTTGATAGAGTCCTACATAAGCTCTGTAAAGCTCACCCAGATATCTTTCGTAATTTGAAGAAATATAAATTATACAATTTAAACCTGTGGCTTAAGAGTGGCAGCATAAGTTCACTTCTTATACAAATCAAAAAAGCTTGTGCCCTAATTTCAGCTTTGAATGAAAAAGATGACGAAATACGCGAACTACATGAGGCACTTAGAGAGCGTGATGATAGAATTGCATCACTCTTTAGAGAAAACGATGCTAAAGTGAAAATAAGCAAAGTTGATGAGGCGAAAAAGCTTAAAAAGAGTAATCCTAAAATGTCGTACGAAGAAATAGGGAATAGAATTGGCGTGACAAGGCAAACCGCCGCAAACTACTGTAAACAATAAGTTTGCGCATCTTTGTTTTATTGCGAATAAAAGTGTCGGCATTTCAGTGTTAAATTGTTCCCACTCATTCACGAGCTAATAGTTCTGTGAGCGAGTTAGGCCAAATCTGACTGCCTGCAACTCAAAATTAGACTGTCTCCTCAGACGAACGGACAATCACGTTGATTGAGTTGTATTTATAGCAACTGTCAAAAGTGGACATTTGAAAGAAAATGAAACACGAGTAACGTGATTTCGGCATAATTGGCACCTATCAAGTAATCAACATACAATGTAAGGTCTTTTAAGCTCATGAGTTCGGGTAAAATACATCATGGCATAACCTTCACAGTTTTAGCCATTTAATACAGATTAGGGATAATGCACCAAACCAACGAAGTTCATGATGGAATAAGTTCAATCAGTGTAGAAGTTGACGGCAATAGTCAAGTATTCACATTAGACCATTTATTTGATCATGTCATAGAAATTGAAAATTTTAGATTTGAAGATCAACGAACAGAAACGATTTCTATCGAAGTGCGTCCAACGAATCATGTATACAGTCGAGCGTTGGTCAACTCAGATCACGAACTGCAACTTTCGTATTCAGGCCATCTATTAATTAAATATGAGCATTACGAAGATAGGCCCCATATTACAAAAATAGATAGAGATGGAAGTAAAATTGTCTCTTCTGATAAAAGAGTTTTCTGCCTTGATAAATATCTAAGTAGTAAAAACATACCTCTTTTCGTTGAATCTCTCCAAGAGTACTCTACTAGTTTTTGTGTTTTAGCAAATAAAGGAGATGACCGCACCTGTCTAACGGGTTTCTTTGAGTTTCAGCATGGCAAAAGAGAAAAGCATTGTTATGTTGTTCTTTTCAAGCTACATAGATTGAACGCCAGAGAGCTTTCCATGGTGATTGAAACTGCATTTTTAGTTGATGAGGACGACTTTCGAGTGAAGCTGCTTCAAGGCCGAGACACAAAACCTTTTTTGGTTGCGGTAAGAAACGTTTTCGCTAAAAGGCCACCTTTTCAAGGACCAGCACTACGGAAGTCAAAGAAGAGCTACAAAAAGAAAAAGCAAAAAAATAAAGGGTATACGGATTTAATGGTTGATGGGGCACCTTTACCCCACCAACCTGATACCATTATCAGATGGTTGATAGATCGACTCCGTAGTTGAGTTCCTCTGCGAAGTCCGGCAGTCCGTAACCGATGGT
>Ga0213832_1000661_pt1 | contig 17337 bp, 25 predicted proteins | sample SWATP13_FD_161660 | JGI IMG/M metagenome (GOLD analysis project Ga0213832, IMG submission 161660) | Coastal seawater microbial communities from Marineland, Florida, United States - SWA TP1 #3 | ecosystem: Environmental > Aquatic > Marine > Coastal | place: USA: Florida | collected 2016-08-06 | reverse complement strand
ATAACCTAACAAACTGCTCAAGAGGGATTCGCAACGCGTGGCATTTTCAGTATGCGTTGGTTTAAGTGATTAAGGCGGTATGCTTTAGCATCGGTGTTGCGTTGCTCACCCCTTAGCAGGGCGTTAGCTTTAACAAGGAGGTTACGTGGAACAATTGGGTATTAGTTATTTTGATTTAGCATTACTCTTATTTTGTCCAGTAGGTGGAGTAATGGGTAGTTTTGCATTTGCAATAATGGATTCAATTGATCCATTGAACTCCCCGAAAGACGAAAACAAAATAAATTTTGCGTCTGAGCAACTACAAGAAAAACGAGGTATTTGGCTTTGTTTACGCTGTGCATTAGGTTTTATTTTAGGAGTTGTTGTATCACTATATTTTATTGGCTCAATTCAACCCGATGTTGCAACAGTTGCTAAAATTGTTGCGTTATCAGTAGTTGCTGGTTACGCGGCACCTAAGATATGGGCGGCACAAGAAATTATAGTAGAAGCTAAAGTTAAACAGTTAGTCAGGGAAAGCGAAAAAGCTAACAAAGCATTTAAGAGTGACTCACAACGCTTGGCGATTTCGGTTTAAACTTGGTTTCAGTGTTTAAGGTGCAGTGGTTTAGGTTAGGTGTTTAGCGTTGTTTGCACCTTAATGCGGCGTTATGCGATTTCACATAGTGCAGAGTAATAGAAGGAAAAACGAATGGGTATATTTGATCTCTTCTCAAAACGACAAAAAAGATTAAGAGGCGATGTGCCAGATGTATATACATATGACACATTACCTAACCCGCTAAGAGTACAAATTATTCATATTTGGAGTGATACACTCGGGCAAGGAGAGCAATATTGGCATTATGATGATGTCAAACAAGCTTACAAGTTTGTAGTCGAAACTTTGTGCCGAGAATATGGTTTGTTTAAGCTCCCACATAGTGAACAGTATGGAGACCGGCATTACATTGAGGAGCTAGCTAATTACTTTTTGCGTGAAGAGAACGTTGAAAAGCAACTAGATATAGTTGAGCTTACTTTCAAAGTTATAAATACATTTACTCGTGAGCACCGATACTTGCGTCGCCATAATGCTGCTGATATTGCCGATAAAGCGATAGATGAGTTAAACAAGAGATTTAAAGAACATGGTATAGGTTTTCAATTTACTGGAAATGAAATTATTAGAGTTGATTCAGAATTACTTCACTCAGAAGCTGTTAAACCAGCTTTGAGGCTACTGAATCAAAAGCATTATGACGGCGCTCAAGAAGAGTTTCTGGTTGCATACGAACACTATCGTCATGGTAGGTATAAAGAGTCATTGAATGACTGTCTAAAGTCATTTGAAAGTACAATGAAATCAATTTGTGATAAGCAGGGATGGAAGTACCAAACAAATGTAACGTCTAAAGGTTTGATTCAAATATGCTTCGATAACGGGCTAATACCAGCTTTTTGGCAGCAGCAAATGACCTCATTAAGAAGCTTGCTTGAAAGTAGCGTCCCAACAGGTAGGAATAAACTTAGTGGTCACGGTCAAGGCTCAGAGTCGGTTGAAATTCCAGAATACTTAGTTGCATATATGCTACATATGACTGCTTCAACGTTAGTTTTTCTTACTACAGCAGAGTCAAAAATCGCATAACAAACAATTTAAGAGTGATTCAGCACGCTTGGCATTTTTGGTTTGGGTTTATTTCAGTGTTTACGGCGTTCTAGGTAAGTATCGTGGATGCGTGCTTCACACCTTAATTGGGCGTTATGTATTTTAATCATTGGTTTAGTGACAACTGACTAATTAACGTTGGAGCTACTGTCAATGCAACTAGAAACGAGTAAAAGCATGATTCGTATTGTTAGGAGAATTTGTGGTTCATATTATGCGCCTGGAGTTCTCATAGCCATTTTTATTATGTCGATATGTGTTATAGAAAATAGAGTTGTTGAGGGGCCATACACTGATAACGATGTGTTATACCATAAAGCTGAGGTAACAGGTAAGCATGGTACTGCTGGTCGTGGACTATCTTATGAAATTATTTTTGATAAAAAACACAAGTACGATATTAAAGTTCAAGGGTATGACTTTAATTTAATAAATAATAACTATTCCCTAGGATATGGTTCGCGCAAAGATACAGAAAACCTAAGTGTTGGGCTAGTTAAAACGCATTTAGACAATATTTATTATACTGTTTACGTTAAAGCTGGAGATGAAGTTCTTCTTTCTAGTTCTGATGGTCTTAATATGATAAATAAATCTAATGCCGAGCAGGTTAAATGGAGAGCTTACTTAAGTCTTATTGCATTTATTTTACTTTCTCTAATCTTTAGGTTTCTAAGGAAGTATTATTAAATTCTATGTATAAAGTTTGCTAATAAATTTTTGCAACCAAAATACATAACAAACTGTTCAAGAGGGATTCGCAACGCGTGGCATTTTTACTATGCGTTGGTTTTAGTGTTTAAGGCGGTATGCGGTGGCTTCGGTATTGCGTTGCTCACCCCTTAACAGGGCGTTAGTACTTGATTGGTATCAAGCGTTAAAAGTTTCTGTGTTTATTGGTTTCTTTTCCAGCTTTACACCTATTCAAATGTGCCTTTCACGTTCGCTCCGGTGGCACTATATGAGCTGAGTTCGCTTTGATTTTACCGTTTACGGTTTCTAACTTTTGGGTAATTTCTCTGGCGTGGCTTCTTTTGTGCCGTTGGTGTTTAACCCTAAAATTCGTTCTTTGGTGTGGCTGTTCAAATCCTGTGATCGAATCCTTTGCAAATTTGAAAGCGGTGAAAAAGGGTGGTTTGGCATGTTCTTCTTCTAGCCAACTTTCGTCTTGAGGTCGGTTTTTAGATTGGCAGTTGTCCGTTAGGCTTCTGTGTTTTTAACCACAAATTTCGTGCTATATTTCAGTATCTTGGCGTTTGCCAAAGGCTTTAAGGGCAGCGTACTAACAAGCTGCTTAAGAGGGATTCACAACGCGTGGCATTTTTACTATGCGTTGATTTTAGTGATTAAGGGGCATGCGGCGGCATCGGTATTGCGTTGTTCACCCCTTAGCAGAGCGTTATGCTCTAGGAGGGAATTTTGCTCAATTTACTGAAGAAAGTGGTGCTAATCAATCTTGCTGCAGCATTGATTGTTATTCTCTTAGCTCAGTTTGTCCCCTTCTTTGCTACTACTCAGCCAGTCGACTTTCTGTTCTTCGTTGTTATCGTGAACTGGGTTTTAGCAAAGCTTATGTGGGAAGGTGGCGTATATAGTAAAACAGCGCATATGGATGATTCTAGAACAGATAAAGTTTACAAAATGGTAGAAGGTCATGATTTCGAAAAAGACCAACGAGAGCAGCATAGAATGAACTTCCAGACAGGTTTGGTTTTCTTTATTGCAGGGCTTCCAGCGTTTGTCACTTGCTTAATTCTCCAATTTCTTTGAGTACGAGCATAACAAATTGTTCAAGAGTGATTCGGCACGCGTGGCATTTTTACCATGCGTTAGGTTTGGTGGTTAAGGTGGTATGCGGAAGCTTAGGTATTGCGTGCCTCACACCTTAACAAGGCGTTATATTAATTGGGAGGTAATAGTGACTTTTAGCTCGTTTCAATATGGCAAGTTTTGCTCAGATTTAGACTCATATCGCTTACATGCGCTTCTAGTCGAAGACTTCCTTGCGACACAAGTTACCGAGTTAAAAATCAAAATGCGGGATACAGGCTCTTTGCCAAGTGAAGTTACTCTTGAATCTCATGATGTAGACTTAGATGAAATCGAAAATATTTTTCCTTCAATTCAGCGTCGAGCAGAAGTAATAGTCTCTTATTCTGTTCTAGAGCATCAAATGCAGCAGTTATGTGAGACTTATGAAAACGCTATCGATAGTCCAATCAAACTAAAAGATCTCGCTTCTAATGGGATCATAGACCAATGTCAAAAGTATCTAGAAAAAATAGCGCTCGTAAACTTCCCGAAAAATAATGAAGCGTGGAAAGAAGTACTATTTATACAGCAAATTCGTAACAGCCTAGTTCATGCTGATGGAACAATAAAAACAGGCAATAAAGTTCTTCGAGGTTACATAAAGCAAAGTGAACATTTAGATATTACAGATGATAACAAAGTTATTTTACAGTCTGGTTTTACAGTGCATTGTGTCGATACATACTGCCATTTTTTGACAGATCTTTATGTCAGCGTGAGCGGTGAAAATTAATATAACAAGGCGTTCAAGAGGGATTCTCAACGCTTGGCATTTTCAGTTTGATTTAGCTTTAGTGTTTACGGCACAATGGTTTAGGTTCGGTGGTGGCGTTGTTCACCCCTTAACGCGGCGTTAGCTGCTTAGAGGAAAAATGATGATCCAAGATAAAGCTACATCAAGTTCCAATTACATAAGATTTATCGACAGAGTAATCGAAAATCGAACTGTTTGGGGACTTCAGCATCCTGATGGTGGTTGGGCAGTTTGTAATTCGAATCAGTGTCCAGACGCATTAGTTTATGTTTTTTGGTCAGATAGAGCATACGCAAGTCGGGTCGCAGTTGGTGATTGGGAGTTGTATGTCCCAAGTCCAATTAACCTAGATTCATTCGTTGATAATTGGCTAAAAGGTATTCATAGCGATGGACATCTTGTGGGTCTCAATTGGGATCCAAACCTGTGCGGTACAGAAGTTGTCGCAATTGATGTGGCAAAAATGTTGGTACGCAGCTAACAAACTGTTTAAGAGGGATTCACAACGCGTGGCATTTTTACTATGCGTTGGTTTTAGTGATTAAGGTGGTATGCGGTGGCATCGGTATTGCGTTGCTCACCCCTTAACAGAGCGTTAGCTGTTTGATTCTGCTTTTGCGCATTAGGCTATTTGCTTGTTGCTTAAAATTCGCGTCGCCCATCGAAAAGTTGGTGCGAGAGTTTCAACTTTGTTAGGAAAGTAATCTATTCTATCGAAATTCAAATTATGCAGAAAAAAGTTGAAGTGATTAAAGCGCTTCATAAGATTAAACATGAAATACGTAATTGTATTCCTATTCGCCTATATTGGATCTAGGTTGATTTTTAGCTTATTCAATTTTAGCTACAACATTATTTCAGATCCTTTTGAACTGACGAGTTTTCTAATAGACATCGGTGTGTTTGTTGTGCTTTGGGTGCTTGCAGAGGTAGGGTTTAAAAAGTTTGTCGGAAGACGTCAGGTAACAAACCGCTAACAAGGCGTTTAAGGCAGATTCCCAACGCTTGGCGCTTCGCATTCTAAGTTGGGTTAAGTGTTTAAGGTGGTATGGTCAGGTTCAGTGGTGGCGTTGCTCACTACTTAACGCGGCGTTATACAAACGGAGAAAGTTGTGAGTCAGGAAGAATTAAATATTGAACATTTACCACTTCAAAATGAGTTAGTTAAGTCCGCCTGTATATCATTTTCCTCTGAGGACAATGTATTAGCAGCGGTTCTGTTGGGTTCACTTGCTGCTGGCAAAGGCGATCGAATATCTGATGCTGACATTCTCATTTTTACCCAAAATGGGTTCCACAAAATCGCGGACTCGTGCTTCTCCAATTTCGAAGCTAGTAAAGAAATCTTCTACTGCCTTGAAGGTTTTCATAATGAAAATGCGTTCTTTAAAAAGTATATTTTCAACGATTTGACCAGCGCGGAGATTCACTGTTTAGACGTAAATGAGCCTTTCAATATATCTAAACCGTTTAAAGTTCTATTCGATAAATCTGGTATCGTAGAGTCGCGTCTAACCGATGAGCCAGCTCCAAAGCACGAGGACTTTCCAGCTTATACGAATGGCGACAAAGGTTTAATATGGGAGCTGTTCGACTGTATAAAATGGTTAAGCCGTGACAATAATGAATTGGCTAAAGCTCACCTTAAAAAGCTATCTGACAAGCTGTAACTGTTTGTATAACAAGGCGTTCAAGAGGGACAGTCAACGCGTGGCGAATTTGGCTTAAATTTTGGTAATTGTGTTTACGGTGGTAAATTGAAGTTTGTTGGTATCGCGTTGCTGCCCCTTAACGCGGCGTTATGCGTCAGGAGGAAGAATTGGATAGTCAATTTCAAGATGTAGCGAAAGAGTATCCGAATACAGGTAGCAAATTAGGAATTGCGCTTTCTACCGTAAATCAAACTCCCATCAATGGTATGAGAGTAGAACCTGAAAATGGTACTAATGGCTGGTATATCTGGTGCGGTAAGGATCTGTCTACAAACGCAGACTTCTTTGAACCGCTGCATGTTGAGCATATAGTTAAGTACTTACCTCAAGTGCAAGCTTATCTCGGGCTACCTCCTGGCTACCGTTTCCTAATAGATAACAATGGCTATGAAGATATCTGGTATGACAGCAGCTTGTTGGAAGAAAACGCATAACAAGCAATTTAAGAGGGATTCACAACGCTCGGCATTTTTGCTTCTGCTTCAATTTTAGTGTTTATGGCACAATGTTTTAGATTGGGTGGAGGCGTTGCTCACCCCTTAATTGGGCGTTATGTAAATAAGAGGAAACAATGAACATTTCAGGTAAAGAAGCAGTTTATTTTCACATCAATAGAGTTGTTCCTTGGTCTTCTCTACCAAAGTGGAATATCGGGGATGTGATTGATATCGGTGGAGAAAGTAACCCTTACTTTAGTTTTTTTGAAACCAATCAAAAAACTTATGGAGTAACTACTCCTGATAATGTTACTCATCAATTACCGGGTAAGCAGTTCTTAAATGCAGTGAGGGATGGTGAAGTTAACTGTCCAAATGTAGCTGGGATTGCAGCAGATATAACTCAACATTTTGTTAGCTATGTGCGGGAACTTATATGGGAAGATATTCGCAAAAGTGAGTTTCCCCACCTGCCATCTAGGCAGCGTTGTATTTGGCTCGCAGCCGATGAAGAAGGGGTTAAGTTTTGGCTGCAAAACTTAGGTCTAGATAATCAAAAATTTCAAATAGCGAAAGTACAAGTTCAAGGTCGTTTGCATGTAGCTAGCGACGAACACCTATTGACCGACAGTGAGCCTATGCTCACAACTATCAAGCGAGCCAGACAATATTGGCTAGGGATCAATGATCATCCAGCTAGCCGTGAGATATTGTTCGAAGGGCGTTTAAAAGTGTTAGATTTTGTAGATCCCAAAGAATTTACATAACAAAGCATTTAAGAGTGATTCCCAACGCTTGGCATTTTTCATTCCATCGTTAGGTTTTGTGTTTACGGTGGTCTGGTTAAGTTATGTGGTAGCGTTGCTCACACCTTAATGCGGCGTTATGTGCTTTCGAAGAAAACGATGAATAAGTGTCTAATCATCATATTAGCTAGTCTTTCATTTGGTGCTCTTGCTGAAGAAGAGTCCATTGACTGTAATAATGCGATGACCACAATCGAGATAAACCAATGTGCTGCTATTGAACTAGAGTCAGCACAAGTTAAATTAGATAAATATCTAAACACTAGCTTTGAGCACAACGCTCATGACCCAGAACTGATTGCAGCAATTAAGCTTGCTCAACAGGATTGGCAAGCATATATGTCCTCTCACTGTGACTCGGTTTATACGCAATGGCGTGATGGAACTATTCGTGGAATTATGGCGATATCGTGCAAAACTAAGTTAACTAAGCAAAGAACGCACGAGTTATGGGAAAATTTTTTAACTTACATGGACAGTACACCACCAGTTTTACCGGAGCCAAGTGTGGAGTAGCTTTCAACCACGCACATAACAAACTGTTCAAGAGGGATTCGCAACGCGTGGCATTTTTACTATGCGTTGCGTTTATCGTTTAAGGTGGTATGCGGCGGCTTTGGTATTGCGTTGCTCACACCTTAACAGGGCGTTATGCCTTATATCGAAAATTAACATGGAGGTTAATCGTTTTGGGTAAGCAATTTTCAGAGTTATCCGATAAACACATTGAATTTATCGGACAGCAAAAAATCTATTTTGTAGCTACCGCCGCAGAGAGTGGTAGTGTGAATTTGTCGCCTAAAGGTGGAGATTCCTTGCGTGTTATCAACCCAAAGCAAATAGCTTGGTTAAACCTTACAGGAAGTGGCAATGAGTCAGCATCACATGTCATTCAAAACCCAAGAATGACCGTCATGTTCTGTGCTTTTGAGGGCTCTCCTCTAATCCTTCGAGCCTATGGTAAGGCTACTGTTTTGCACTCTCAAGACGATAGTTGGGGTAAGTATGCATCGATGTTTCCGGAAAGTGTTGCTGCTAGACAAATCTTTGTCCTAGACGTCGATTTGGTACAGTCTTCCTGCGGAATGTCAGTTCCTTACTTTAGTTATGAGGGAGACCGTGAAGATCTAGCTAATTGGTCAGAAAAACAAGGTACAGCGGGTATAGAAAAATACTGGCTTAAAAAGAACCAAAAGAGTATCGATGGTTTTGATACTGAAATTGCTAAAAGGTCTGGCTTGGACGTAGAGTAATCGAACAAAAGCGTTCTAATCACCACAGGCATAACAAACAATTTAAGAGTGATTCAGCACGCTTGGCATTTTTGGTTTGGGTCTAATTTAGTGTTTACGGTGTTTAAATTGAGTACTGTGATCGCGTGCTTCACACCTTAATTGGGCGTTATACCACAAGGAGCAATATGTGATTGTAGTAGCAAGGTTTTCTTTTCCTCATGAAGCTCATATTGCGAAAGCGAGTCTAGATAGTGCTGGGATAGAAAGTTACATCGCTGACGAGCACACGGTGAATACTCAGTGGCTTTATTCAAACGCTATGGGCGGTGTTCGCCTGATGGTCTCCGAGCGTGATGCAGAGGAAGCGAAACAAATACTTAGTAGTGACTTCTCAGAATCATTGGAAAATGAAGTTGCCGTTGATGAAGCAAAAGATGTTTGCCCTAACTGTGGTAGCACGGAGCTATACGCATTTACAAAAGGTAAGCGTCCAGCTTTCTTAGTATTCATTTTACTGGGTTTTCCACTGTTCTTTTACAAGCATGGTTACAAGTGTAAGCAGTGTGGGGAGTTCAGTGAAAAGCTTTGAGTAGTGGTATAACAAAGCGTTCAAGAGGGATTCTCAACGCTTGGCAGTTTTGGTTCAAAGTTTAGCTTTTGTGTTTATGGCACAATAGTTTGAGTTAGGTGGCATTGCGTTGTTCACCCCTTAACGCGGCGTTATGTACTTTAAGGAAAATTGTAACCAACTCTAAAGGATTGAGAGTGATAGATCATTTTGAAATTAAGGTAGTTGCATTCGAAGAATGTCGTGTGTTTTACAAGAATGTGCTAGAGCCATTGGGTATTGAACTCAAGTGGTCAGATGAAAATGCTGCTGGCTTTGGGCTTTCGAGCGAGCCAAATGTAAGGTTTCTAATTGAAAAAGGCGTCAGTAATTCTAAGTGCCATATTGCTTTTTCTGCATCAAACAAATTACAAGTTTCTGCGTTTCATCAAGCGGGGTTATCTTTAGGTGGTAAATGCAACGGTAAGCCTGGTTTACGAAAACACTATGCTCCAAACTACTACGCTGCGTTTTTGATTGACCCTGAGGGCAACAATGTGGAGTCAGTAGTGTACCTTTAGCACGTACATAACAAATTGTTCAAGAGTGATTCGGCACGCGTGGCATTTTTACTATGCGTTGGTTTTAGTGGTTAAGGTGGTATGCGGAAGCTTCGGTATTGCGCGCCTCACACCTTAACAAGGCGTTAGTTGCCAAGGAGAAAAACGCAGCTAAAGCAGAATGTTTAGGGCTAATGTTCGTGCATTCTGGCTCGGTTTTGTATTTCAAATTTTAGTCTTTCAGGATTGTGCAAATCAGGCTTTGGTTTTTTTGTGGTCGGACTTTCTGTTTCAGAAGCTGATTCACTTGTTGAGAGTCAGCGCTGTGATATTGTCATTTTCAAATGAGCTTTTTGGTGTTGTTGGCCCGTTTTCTACGGCGCTGGTTGTTCCAAGTGGTTTCAGTGACAGGCGCTTTGAAACTGCGCCTGAACTGAGTTTTTCAAAATACGTAAAGCAAGTGTTGGCAAAACGGAAATCGGCTTCAAATCAAAGCTTTAAGTTTGGCAACTAACAAAGCATTCAAGAGGGATTCACAACGCTTGGCAGTTTTGGTTTGAATTAGCTTAAGTGTTTACGACACAATGGTTTAGGTTTGGTGGTGGCGCCCTTAATGCGGCGTTATAACGTAAAGGAAAAATATGTATTACTTGTTCGATTGGAAAGTTAAGCTAGGTATCGTTTTAAGTTGTATCTTGTTTCTTGCCTGTTGCATCAGTTTCGTTATTGCATGGAACTCTCCTCAGCCAGTTGACGCAATGAGCGCGGTGACCAAGTTTTTCAACTACCGTTGGTTTGCCGCGTTCCTATTTGGCTTTGTATCTATGATTTCAGCAACTTACAGTGCCTATCAAAAACGACTGCACTCGATTTAATGGTTTTTGAGTTCACAGAGCGTGGAGAGCTACGTTATAACAAAGCATTTAAGAGGGATTCTCAACGCTTGGCATTTTTGTTTCTAATTCAAATTTAGTGTTTAAGGTACAATGCTTTAGGTTGGGTGGAGGCGTTGTTCCCCCCTTAATGCGGCGTTATGTGCTTTAGTAAGAAAAGTGTATGAGAATAGAAGAATTAGATTTAAATATTGATGAATTGCTACAAGGTTTTGTAGAAGAACATGGGATTCTGTTGGAGCAGAATAATAGCGAACAGTCTATTTCAAGCCAATTAGCAAGAAAGTTCGCAGAATTTGCAGATGGCTGGGATGTAGATTGCGAGTACTCTAGGGACATGGGGGTGATTAAGCGATTGAACTATGCTATCGACCCTGACTCTGAAGTTATTAGCCGCAATGTTGTTCCAGATATAATCATTCATCGTCGTGGTACTCGTGAAAATTTGTTAGCTGTTGAAATAAAGAAAGTCTGCAACGGTGAAAATAGGTATAAAGACCATGCAAAACTTGCAGCATTCAAAAGTCAATTAGGCTACAGGCATACGTTGTTTATCGATTTCTTGATCGGTGACGACGGCGTAGGCGTTCAATCAGTAGTACTACGTTAGCAAGCACATAACAAACTGTTTAAGAGTGATTCGCAACGCGTGGCATTTTTACTATGCGTTGGTTTTAGTGTTTAAGGTGGTATGCGGCTGCTTCGGTATTGCGTTGCTCACACCTTAACAGGGCGTTAGGCTATTAGAAACGATATGTCGCATTTATGATAAAAATCATACCATTTACATGGGTTTAATGCGATATTAGTTGCTTATCGTTAGATTTGATGAGGAACTAGATGAAGCTTAATGTTGTCGCGTATCTAATCAAAGAAGGCTATGAAGAAGCTGACATAATTAACCCTAAGAAAAACGCTAGGAGAATTGGTGTTGATATAAATGGCAGCATAAACAGTCTTTACATAAAAAATGCCAAGTCTAAGCCTAAATGGAGTGAAATTTTTACAATTCACCCTAACGTTGATGAGTCCATTTTCTATTCTGAGAGTATTTGCGGGATGTTTCTCGTTAAAGCTCATAGCAGGCTAATAGCTTTTACTTTTGGGCATGCTAAGTCATTACTGTTACCACATGTCATCCAACGAGGTTTTGGTTTAAGAGTGTCCTTGAATATCGGTGACTCAGAACAAATCAAATCAATTGATAAGGCAACATTAGATAAAGTTGCTCTTAAGACTCGATCTCAAACCTCTAAAAATACGAACGTTTCAGATTTTGACTTCGAGTTTGATCATGAAATTCTAAAATCAATTTCTGCTGTTGTGGAAACTGATGATGATGAATTAGAGATTGTATCTGGTTATGACTCGGTTTCTTTGTACACTAAAGTGAGCCTCGAAGAGTTACCTAAAATTGCAAACAGGATAATGTCTGCATACGAGTCAGATAAATATTTATCTAGTTACCCGTGGGTCGATTTTATTCAATCAGTGACTGATCCTGAAACCATTTCAAACTTAAACGACAGAATTATTCACAATCTGGACTCTCAAAACTATGAATCACTTTGGATCGCGTGCCCAGAAATTATGGATTATGGAGACTTTTCTGGCTTTGTTTATACAACGAGAGCTAAAAAAGGCTGCTCCGTGTGCATGCACCCAGAGTTAGATTTGGAATTGTACGTTAAGGAAGCTAAGTTAAAGTTCCCAACAAGCATAGAGGCATTAAAGCGTAAACAAGTTTACGCTTATAATTCTGCTGAAATGCAAGTGAAGTCATGGTCTCTTTTCCGCTGTCTAAATGGGGAAGTTGAATTAGAAGGGGATATCTTCGTATTGAATGATTCGCAATGGTATCGAGTTGAGCGAAAGTTTAGCGATTCGGTTAACGAGTATTTTAAGCATTTACCTAGGTCTGCAATTGATTTCCCACCTTATGGAACGCTTACTGAGGGTGAATACCTAAGAAAAATAGCTGATGGTGAGAATTTTGCTCTCTTAGACCAAAAGTGGATTTATCCGCAAGGTATAGGTACTCGCATAGAGTTTTGTGATTTGCTTTCTCAATGTAACGCATTTATTCATGTTAAAAAATATGGCGCTTCTTCGGTATTAAGCCACCTGTTTTCTCAAGCAACAGTTGCAACAGAGCTGTTATTGAATGATGCATCTGTACTTAGCCAAGTGAACGCGCATTTAGATGATACTTATCTAAGTGTAGTATTTGACAAAGATAAATCGCCGCGCACCCACCGGGTAGTTCTAGCTATCATGCACAAAAAACAAGGTGAAGTGCATTTGCCATTTTTCTCAAAAGTAAACCTTAGGCACCATAGTAGAAGGTTACAAAATATGGGCTTTACAGTAGAACTGGCTAAGATTGACGCATAAAAATAGCCTAACAAAGCGTTTAAGAGTGATTCGTAACGCGTGGCATTTTTGCTATGCGTTGGTTTTGGTGTTTACGGTGGTATGCCGATATTTCAGTGTTGCGTTACTCACACCTTAACGCGGCGTTATGGCTTTCGGAATAATTCGAGTTAGGTAGCACAGTTGGTATTACTAAATATAGTGCCATGCCTCTCGCTAATCGAGCGTTATCAACTTATCATATATCAACTGTTAATCGAAAAGTTGAAAGTTTATGTCATTCCCTCCTTGTCCAAATTGTCAGTCTGAGTATGTGTATCAAGATCAAGCTAACTTGGTTTGTCCGGAGTGTGTGTTTGAGTGGAACCCTGATGAAGTTGCCCAAGATGAACTTATTAATGTTAAGGATGCAAATGGTACTTTGTTAGCCGAGGGTGACAGAGTTACTTTGGCAAAAGATCTTAAAGTTAAAGGTAGCTCCCTGGTGTTGAAAATCGGTACAAAAGCAGTTGTCAGGCGTATTTTTGATAGTAAAGACCACCAACTCGACTGCAAGGTCGATGGTGCTGGAGAAATGATGGTAACAGCGGCGTTCGTGAAAAAAGCTTAGGCTCGCGAAGTTAAGTATCGCCATAACAAAGCATTTAAGAGTGATTCGCAACGCTTGGCGCTTTCGCTTCGCTCAAGTATAGCCAAGCGCTGCTCACACCTTAATGCGGCGTTATGTGCTTGGAGATCAAATGATAAAACAGCTTCCTTACAAAGTTGAGTTTGGTCAATCAGGAGAAGTCCCTCCGGCGCACGTTGTTGCCATAGATAATACCTCAATAAAGTTAAGCAATAGCAGTCGAGATGGTGATACAACCGATCGTATTGATGAGCTTGATCTCAATGGTGGGATTCAATCAAAGGAAACCAAACAGATGATGCTTGAGCTCAATAAGCAGGGCTTTGTGTTTGCTTACGATGATAAAGCTTATATTTCACCTAGCCATTTTATGAAGCAACTTTTATTGAGCGGTGACCTAAGAACATCATTCAAAGAAATCAGTTGGTCAAGTCCAAAGCAATGGTGTCTTACAGAGTATGAATTTGAGCAACGCACATAACAAACTGTTCAAGAGGGATTCGCAACGCGTGGCATTTTTACTATGCGTTGATTTTGGTGTTTAAGGTGGTTTGCGGCGGCTTCGGTATTGCGTTGCTCACCCCTTAACAGGGCGTTATGTTTTTAAGGAGATATCATGCAAGGGTATGAAATTGTACATTCTTCCCAAATTGATGGGGAATTTGAAGGTTTTGATGATGAGGTTTTGTTCCAATTAATGGATGGAACATGCTGGGTTCAAGATGAATATAAGTACTGGTATTACTACTCTTACTGTCCTCAAGTACATATTCTTCGACGTAATGGCAGCCTCTATCTTCAGGTTGATGGTCAAGATGAAATTGTTTCAATCCGTCAATTAGACGGTGTAATGAAAAGTAGAATAAATGGAGATTTCAAAGGCTGGGAAGGTGAAACATCTTATCAATTACAAAACGGACAAGTCTGGCAACAATCTCAATACAAATATCAGTATAAATATGCTCACCGACCTGAAGTTCTTATTTATAACTCAGGCGGTGGTAATGTTATGCATGTAGCTGGCACATCAGCAAAAGTACGGCGTGTAAAGTAAAAACATAACAAACTGCTCAAGAGGGATTCGCAACGCGTGGCATTTTTACTATGCGTTGAATCTGGTGATTAAGATGGTCTTTAGCAACATCGGTATTGCGTTGCTCACCCCTTAGCAGGGCGTTATGTTTTTAATCAACTCCAAGGATTTAGGAGGGTAAAGTGATAAGTCTATTTGAAATGGAACCTGGTTGTTTTGAGCTGTTTCGTGAAAACTTTATACGAGAATACGCTGGTTCTATCAGCTCCAATTATGGCTATTCTGAAAGGAAATCTTTTGAGTTCGCTTCCCTAGACTTCGAGATGAGACTACCCAATAAGCTTGATACTGACGGTAACTATGTCTGTTCGATTAAATTGGGGGGAACTATCTATAGGTCATCTTTGGTACATAGAGAGTGTAGAAGACTCAACCGCTTTTATTTGTGACTTCTTCATAGAGCAAAAGTATCGCAACTCAGGTTATGGCGAATTAGTAATAAAAAACCTTGAATCCCGCCTCAAACAAAGTGGTATTACAAGGTTGAAGCTCCATGTTGCAAATGGCAATAATGGTGCTTTAAGGCTGTATACTCGTCTTGGGTATGGGATCACAGGGCATAATCTATTCAAAAAGTTTGATTAGCTTGATGAACACCAAAACATAACAAACAATTTAAGAGCGATTCGGCACGCGTGGCATTTTTACTATGCGGTGGTTTTAGTGATTAAGGTGGCATGCGGCAGCTTCGGTATGGCGCGCCTCACACCTTAATTGGGCGTTAGTCGCCAGAAAAAGCTAGAAGTCAAATTCATGTTTCTAAGCTCAAAATTTGGCTGCTGATCGTTCGGTTCACAGGTTCATCGTTGTTGGTCCAAACTCATTTTCAGCTGTTTTAAGTCTAAAGTTTTGTAATTGTTCTAGCGGTTGTTTTGTCCATTGGTGCTGACAGAGCAGGGCAATCGAGAGTCTGTGTTTGGTTGCAACTCCGCTCGGTGAGCTTGTTGGGTACAAAAGCGGATTTACTCGCTGAAATGATGTTTTCTCTTGTGTTGTAAGTTCCATGTGGTTTCAGTGACTTTGTTGAAAGTCCGCACTGTGAGATTGGCTTTCCAAAAGCGCTTTTTGGTGTTGTCAGTCCGTTTTCTACGGCGTTGTTTGTTCCAAGTGGTTTCATTGAATAGCCGCTTTGAGACTACGCCTGACTCAAATGCGTCAAAGCACATAAAGTTTGTTGTTCGCAAAGTTTAGTTCGGCTTAAAATTGTCGCTCGGTGCCTCGCGACTAACAAACTGCTCAAGAGGGATTCGCAACGCGTGGCATTTTTACTATGCGTTGAATTTAGTGATTAAGGTGGTTTGCGGTGGCTTTTGTATTGCGTTGCTCACCCCTTAGCAGGGCGTTAGCACTGGGTTGGCATCAACGGTTAAAAGTTTCTGTGTTTATTGGTTTCTTTTCCTAGCTTTACACCTGATCTAATGTGCCTTTCACTTTCGCTCCGGTGGCACTAGATGCGTTGTTTTCGCTTTGACTTCATCGTTTACGGTTTCTAACTTTTGGGTGATTTCTCTGGTGTGGTTTCTTTAACGCTGAGATATTTTCGTCAAAGCTAGGTTTCTTTGAAGCTGCTGTTAAAGTCCGAAGCCCGTATCCTTTGCTAATTGGAAACTGGTGAAAAAAGGGCAGTTAAGCATGTTTTTCTTCTAGCCAACTTACGTCTTGAAGCTAATTTTAAGTTTGGCAGTTTTCCGTTTAGCTTCAGTGTTTTTAGCTAACAGTTTCGTGCTATATTTCAATATCTTGGCGTATACCAAAGGCTTTAAGGGCAGCGTGCTAACAAACAGTTCAAGTGGGATTCGGCACGCGTGGCATTTTTACTATGCGGTGGTTTTAGTGATTAAGGTGGCATGCGGCAGCTTCGGTATGGCGCGCCTCACACCTTAATTGGGCGTTAGGCCTTAAATTTAAATTGCAACCTTAAGGGTTGTAATCATATGCGCAATATGTCATTGTTCAACCCATAAGGTTGGAATGAGGATTTACGTATGTATTTAAGTGAAGAGCAAGTTAAAGCAATAGCTAGTGAGCTAATGCCTAAACTAAAAGCAGAATCTATTACGGCTATGGTTGACGTCGTATGTAATGGCTTATCCGTATTAGGTGCCGCTCAACGTAACGGTGTCACACACCAGAGCTTAGCCAAGAATGTAACTAAGTTAAAAGAGTTGCAGGCTAAAATAGAAACTCTTAATAAGAATAACTTAATGGAAATGATTTGGACTTCAGCAGCAGTAAGGAAAGTCTATTTCAAAGCTCTGAACCAAGGTTACTGGGAGGATTTTCCCGATGAAGGTTTAGAGGGGGTGTTGAGCTTCGCTGAAAAGGTTGGCGTAAAGAGCGTCAGTGAATTAAAAGCTTTTATTGATGAAAAGTCAGCAGTGATGGATGAGTTTCTAAAAAAGCTTTGGTTAGAACATAAGCGAGCAACGCAAAGGCAGTGGAGAATTAGTTTCTGCTTTGTTGTTCAGTTGATGCTAATTCAGGGTAATACCGACTTAATTACCGTAGAGTTCCTATGTCAAAAAGGTTGGGACAAAGATATTGCAGAAATGGTTCTTAAAGTAGCAGCAGAGGTGGAATCAGCACAGGCCTAACAAGCAATTTAAGAGGGATTCACAACGCTTGGCACTTTTGCTTCTACTTCAGTTTTAGCGTTTATGGCACAATGCTTTAGGGTTGGGTGGAGGCGTTGTTCACCCCTTAATTGGGCGTTATGTTCTCTGGGCTAGGAAGGGATATGGAAACAGTTAAAATGCTAGATTTGGGGTTTTCTACTGCAGATGCAGAATATCCTGAAATCCATCAAGAAGAAGGCGATTTAAGAGCTGAGTTT
>Ga0213832_1000658_pt1 | contig 17492 bp, 14 predicted proteins | sample SWATP13_FD_161660 | JGI IMG/M metagenome (GOLD analysis project Ga0213832, IMG submission 161660) | Coastal seawater microbial communities from Marineland, Florida, United States - SWA TP1 #3 | ecosystem: Environmental > Aquatic > Marine > Coastal | place: USA: Florida | collected 2016-08-06 | reverse complement strand
ACCCGAAAGGCCGTCAAGCTAAGTCTAAAGCACGTATGGCACAGTTCTCTGAGCTTCAGCAAAACGATTACCAAAAGCGTAACGAAACGAATGAACTATTCATTCCACCGGGTCCACGCTTAGGTGACCAAGTTATCGAAGTGAAAGGCCTGAAGAAGAGCTTTGGCGATCGCGTATTAATCGATGACTTAAACTTTGCAATGCCTAAAGGCGCTATCGTAGGTATCATCGGTGCCAATGGTGCGGGTAAATCAACGCTATTCAAAATGCTAAGCGGTGAAGAAACGCCAGATAGCGGTGAGATCATTGTTGGTGACACTGTTGAGCTTGCAACGGTTGATCAGTTCCGTGGCGACATGGACGAAAGCAACACGGTTTTCCAAGAAATCTCTAACGGCCAAGACGTATTAAAAATTGGTAACTTTGAATTCCCAAGCCGTGCCTATGTTGGCCGCTTTAACTTCAAAGGTAACGACCAACAAAAATTCGTGAAAGACTTATCAGGTGGTGAGCGCAACCGCTTACACCTAGCTAAGCTATTAAAAGCAGGTGGTAACGTATTACTACTGGATGAGCCAACCAATGACCTAGACGTTGAAACACTACGTGCACTTGAGAACGCTATTTTAGAGTTCCCAGGCTGTGTAATGTGTATCTCGCATGACCGTTGGTTCCTTGACCGTATCGCTACACATATTCTTGATTACCGTGACGAAGGCCAAATTAACTTCTTCGATGGTAACTACACAGAATACGAAGAGTGGTTGAAGAAAACCTTAGGTGCAGAAGCGGCGCAACCTAAACGTATTAAATACAAAAAAATAGGTTAATTGATACTTAAGCTATCATTATTAGAGCCCTGCACACGCAGGGCTTTTTATTTTGAAAGAAAAACGTTTGCATTTAGTTCTTATTAAAGTACCAACTTTAAAAAAGAACTAATCTCATGAAACACCTGCTAGCACTTATTCTACTCTTCTCATGCTTTATAAATAGCACCTTTGCATCTGAACAGGAAAACCTCATTCAACTTCCTCCTCTCACGCTTGAAATGGCTGATGGGAGCCAGCTTAAAACGGCTGAATTACTTGGCACGCCTTATATTCTTCACTTTTGGGCAACGTGGTGCCCATACTGTAAAAAGCTTCAACCTGGGCTTGAGAAAATTCATCAAAAATATAAACGTCACGGCTTTCGCGTGATAGGTGTTAGCTTTCGTGAAGACGATGATGCAACACCTCAACAATCTTTAATAAACAGAGGGCATCATTTTAAAACAGCAATAAAAGCAGATCTGATTGCGCAACAACTTGGCGTAAAAGGAACACCCACAACGCTTTTTATCAATAAACAAGGCCAAGTTGTTTGGCTAACCACCACATCAGACCCTGACGATAAAAAACTTCATGACTATGCCGCCAAACTCGTGAGTGATTGACTATACTCTAAGCTGATGCATCGCTAAGGGTTATTATGAAAAATCGTCGTAAGTACTCGCGTATCTTGTTTTCTACACCAGCAACATTGGTTATGAATGAACACACATACAATTGTGAATTACTCGATATATCTTTAAATGGGGCACTGGTAAGCCTTCCTGATAAGCTCTTGGCTGATAAAAATGCGCTGGCAGAACTTACTTTCTCGCTGCCAGAAAGCCAAATCACTATTAATATGTCTGTTGAAATCAGGCATATTGAGCCATTTCATTTAGGCTTACACTGTGTTCATATCGATATTGATAGCATCACTCACTTAAAGCGGTTAGTAGAGCTAAACCTTGGAGACGATGACCTATTACACCGAGAGCTAACTATGCTGATACATACACCCGAATAGACTATTAAAGGTAACTTTATTACCATAGTTAAAAACTGGCTGTGCTGTATTCAATGAATTTAAATCCACACTTACCTATCGTCTATCATCCTAATTACTCATTTAACTTCGATCCGAAGCATCGCTTTGTAATGAGCAAATTTGCATACTTATATGAACATGTAAAAAGCCTTGGTCTTATTAATAGTAATTTAGTCCAACCAAAGTTAGGCACGCCAGAACCACTCGAACTAGTACATTGCGATAATTATATTTATGACCTTTGGCATAACCGCCTTGACGAAAAAGCAATGCGCCGTATCGGCCTACCGTGGTCTGAGCAACTCATGGCGCGTACTTTTACCGCCCCACTTGGCACCTTGCAAACGGCGCGTCTTGCCTTGAAGCATGGTATAGCATGCCATCTAGCAGGAGGCACCCACCATGCTCATACTGATTTTGGATCCGGCTACTGCATGGTAAACGACTTAGCGTTTACCAGCGAAACCCTGATAAAAAGTGGTGAAGTCACCAATATACTTATTTTTGATTTAGACGTTCACCAAGGTGATGGTACCGCAGCAATGCTCGCGCATCAGCCCTATGCCTATACCTGCTCTATCCACTGCGAAAAGAATTTTCCGTTTCGCAAGTCAGCCAGCGATTTAGACATAGGATTAGCACCCAATGTGGCGGATAGTGAATACTTAGGCGTTGTTGACGATACTCTGAGTTATTTATTAAACACCCTTAACCCAGATTTAGTGCTTTATGATGCAGGTGTTGATGTATGGCAAGAGGATGGCTTAGGAAAACTTGATATAAGCTGGCAAGGGATAGAGCAACGCGATCATTTAGTCCTTAAGCGTTGCCTAGAGCGCAATGTACCTGTCGCAACGGTAATTGGTGGTGGTTACGATAAAGATCACCGTCGTCTTGCCGCGCGTCATGGCATAGTGGTAGAGCAAGCTGCTCAGTTCTAACATTAAATAAACATACAAAATATTACCACCAGTCACCAAAACCATTTAACATATTAATTTTATTGATGAATTTTCAAAAAACGATTAGACTACTTGCTTACAAAAAAGGAAGTAAATATGAAAAAATTATTAATAACTACCCTTTCACTTGTCTTAGCAGGTTGTGGAGGTGGTTCTTCTGATGACTCAACGCAACAGCAAGAAGCTACAAATAATCCCCCATCTTTAGTAGGTCAACTCACCTTAGAAACTAAAGCAATGTCATCAGCATCATTCACACTAGATATGAAAGATGATGATAATGATACACTCACACTAGCCATTGCAAATCAACCTGAATGGTTAACATTAACCACTAATGGCACAGAGGCCACATTAAAAGTTGAACCAGATTTTTTTGATATTGGTGAATACACATTTCAGGCAATACTGTCTGACGGCCACGCTAGTAAGGATTATCAATTAACTATCACAATCAACGACGATCCTAGTAAGTGGCAAAAAATAAAACTTTCCTCAAGTGAACTTGCTGGCATTTGGTCTACAAGTGATGAAAAGACTAAGTTTATATTCGGTCAAAATAATGCTGGCGCCCACATATTAAATAATGAACTAACAAGCTTTGATTACCAAGTAAGCAGCGAAGGTGATATAGCACTAACTCGGTATGGCAACGGAGTGTGCTATTCTTACTGTAATATTTCAGACCTTACCGTTGTTGCGTCCGATAATGAAAGTCTGCGTGTGCACTTTAAAAATGAAACTGAAGAACACGTTCTAAACTTACACGTACAAGATTTAGCCGCAGTAACACCTAGTTACTTAACTGATGAAGGAAGCTACCCTTCTGAAAATATTAGCGTAGTTGGTAGCGATAGTCACTTATACAGCTATTTAAAAGTTGATACTGGAAATGGTAGCTTTTCTAGATCTGTAAAAGTTACTGGCAAGCTATCTAATAATCAAATAACTGCTGATAGCAACTCACAGCTTTTCCAAATTAATTTCAATAACATGAAAACGGGGCTATATGAAACTCTAGAATTAGCTGTGAATATAAATGCAATTGACATACTTTATTCGGATGATAAATTTTTCTTTGCAGAGCAATCGCACAGTACAGCTCTATTAACTGATCTTGGTACTTACAATACTGAAGACTTTCAAGGATTGGATAAAGCTTTAAGCAACCAAACCAACTTAATAATACAAGAAAAGATAGCGCCTATATCGGTTCCTGACCTTAACTCAGGAAGTATATATACTGGACGGTTACTGTCATCGGAGTTTGAAACCGAAGATGGCACTTTGAGGGCAAATCCTGTCTTTAAGGTAAATACTCAGACAGAGTTTTCTGTTACCTCTTATTTTCCTCACCAAGCTGAAAAAATAGAAACCGTTTTAACCATCAACAATGACGGTGAAAAATTAAGTTACAGTTATGATAATAACAATTACTCAGCCAAGTTTTTCCAAAAAGCTAATGGTGATATTTTTTTAGCTCAAAATAATGAAGGTTTCTATCAAGGCTCACTGTTCAGTGAAGTCAACAGCTCCAATACAATTAAGTATGAAGATGTTATAGGTTTATATATCGACCCAAGCTTATCAAACTCTGATAGTAAAGAGTTTTTTGCTTTTACAGAGGATGAACGCTCACTATTTTCTAGCTCAACAACTGGAGACTTACCAGAGCTCAATGCAGAGTTAGAAACAGACAATTTTTGGACAATCAAAAATAATCGAATACTTGTGATCAACAACTTCTCTTGCCCATCCGCTTCTTCATATGAGTCATGTATAAGTGAGTCTGAAGCGACAGAAGATGGTGGTGTGTTTTTTAGAAGTCTTGAGTACCTAGGCGAATACAATAACAGTACTCTATACAATTACTCATACTTTTATAGAATGAATGGAGAGACTAAAGGAAGTGGCTTTCAAGCATTAAAATTGTTACAAAAACAATAACGAAAAAAGGCCCGGTGGAGAAAAGAACCGGGCCTTTGCTACTGTAACATTGGGATATGTTAGCAACTTTTTTCTAAGTTAAAACAAGTAGCTGTGGAGCTACCGAATGATAATCTAAAGCCATCGCTATACTCAAAACCGTAATATTTACTATCGAAAAAGCAAATACTTGGCGCGCCCAGCCGCTTACATCAATATTACGACGATAGCCACGGAGCGCCATTAGCAACCACCAAAAACTCGTTGTACAAGCCACAGCCATAAAAGCTAAACCTGTATAACCACTAATGGTTAATAACATCACAACCAACGCATACACGGCGATATATAAAACAATGTGATGCTTTGCCTTCTCAATCCCTTGCGCTACAGGTAGCACAGGAATTCTGGCCGCTTGGTAGTCGTTATAACGAAAGATTGCAATTGCATATGAATGAGGCATTTGCCATAAACTAAACATTACCAATAAAATCACAGCACCAGCATCAAACTGCCCAGTTACCGCACAATAGCCCACCACAGGTGGAACTGCGCCCGATAAACTCCCTACAAAGGTGCCGTACACAGAACGACGCTTCATATATAAGCTGTACACACCGACGTAAATGACGTAACCAAACGTAGCAAATAAGAGTGCCACTACGTTGGTATACACTGCTAATAATGTGAAACCAAAAACACCAAGCACGATGCCATGTGTCATAGCCGCCTTTGCTGACATTTCGCCAGTGACTGTGACGCGTTTGCGAGTGCGCGCCATAGCAACATCAATATCACGATCAATGACATTATTGATTGCGCATCCAGATGCTACGACTAAAGATAACCCTAGCAAGGTCGCGACCATTAACCATGGGTCAACATCACCACGAGAGGCTAGCAAGAATCCTCCCGCGACGGAGATTAAGTTGCCCATGATAATGCCAGGTTTAGTGACATTTAAATAACGTCGAAACACTTCCTCGACTCCTCTAATATTTCGCACAAACGCAAAATTACGAAAGAAACTAGCTAGTAACAGACTGTAAGAACTGGAGACACAACCTCAAACTAACCAGCTCCTTTCGTAAACTCTTTAATCAATTACAAAGTAATTGTTATTAGTACATCATCATGGCGTTCGATTCGTAGATGATCCACACCGACAAACCAACCACCATTACGATAATGATAGCGCTGAAGATAAATGACAATGAACTGGCTTTGCCGTCTTCAGTTTTAAAACTTAAATGCAAGAAATACTTTAAATGCACCCAAATTTGCACAACAGCCATCGTTACAATGCACCATACGGTGGCCGGTTTTGAAAACGACCCACTGATTACAGCCCAAAATGGAATGGCCGTTAAAATCACTGACAATACAAAGCCAACTAGATAGTCTTTGATACTGCCATGTGATTGCGCGTTATGTGCGTGTACTTCTAGATTATTAATGACATGTGATTCACTGTGACTCATTACATTGCTCCCATTAAATAAACAACGGTAAATACACAGATCCACACCACATCTAAGAAATGCCAAAACAGGCTTAAACAACTTAGGCGCGTCACTGTTTGCGGGTTTAAACCACGACGTAAAACTTCGATCATCATGATTGTCATCCAAATTAAACCTGCCGTCACATGCAGACCGTGTAAGCCTACTAAAGAGAAAAACGAGGTTAAAAAGGCGCTTTGTTGTGGGCCATTACCGTGCGCAATTAGGTGATGAAATTCATATACTTCCATACCAATAAATACGGCACCAAAGGCAAAGGTAACCAGCAACCAAGTTAACGTAGCGGTCTTCTTCTGCGAATGCGCAGAGATCATCGCAAAACCAAAGGTAATACTACTAAGTAAGAGTGCCGCGGTTTCAACCGCAACAAAATCAAGTTCAAAAATATCTTTGCCAGACACGCCACCGGCTGTGTTCATAAACAGCACGGCATAGGTTGCAAAGAAAGAAGCAAACAATAAGCAGTCGGTCATTAAGTACAACCAAAAACCGAAAACCGTGTTGCCACCCGTATCGTGATGCTCATGGTCATGTGCATCAACATGACCTTGAGTATTATCTAAGGTGTTTAAATCAGCAGTGATAGAACTCATGCATTCACCCCTTTAGTCGCGGCGGTATTGTGCGCCGTTTCAAGTTCAACAATTTCATCTGGTTGCACGTAATAATCAACATCCGCCGTATAACAACGTTTGATAAATACCGCGATAGCGCCCAGTAAACCAAAGGCTGCAAGCCACCAAATATGCCAAATCATGGCAAAACAGAAAGTTGTTAAAGCTGCGCTCATTAATACACCTGCCGATGTATTTTTTGGCATGTGAATTGGGCTATAAGAGGCTTCTTGCTTGTAAGCTAGGCCTTTTTCTTTCATGTCAGTCCATGCATCAATGTCATCAACATGGGGGATTTTTGCAAAGTTATAGTACTGCGGAGGTGAAGCAGATGCCCACTCTAGGGTATGACCGTTCCACGGATCGCCCGTTGTATCGTCAAGTTGCTCGCGGTTTTTGAAGCTCACCACAAGTTGTACTACTTGGAACAAGATACCGAACATAATGATCACCGCACCGCCAGCTGCAATGTATAACCAGATGTTCCAATCAGGGTTGTTAGTGTGGTTTAAGCGACGTGTCATACCTAAGAAACCAAGTACGTATAACGGCATGAATGCCACGAAGAAACCAATTAACCAACACCAGAAAGATCTTCTGCCCCAGCTTTCATCAAGTTTAAAGCCCATTGCTTTAGGGAACCAAAATGCAAAACCAGCTAAATAACCAAACACTGCGCCACCAATAATGGTGTTATGGAAGTGAGCGATTAAGAATAAGCTATTGTGTAATACGTAGTCAGCACCTGGAATGGCAAGTAACACACCGGTCATACCGCCGATAGTGAAAGTCACCATGAAACCTAAAGTCCAAAGGACAGGCACCGTAATACGTAAACGACCACGATACATAGTGAATAACCAGTTGAAGAGTTTCACACCCGTCGGTACTGCAATGACCATGGTCATCACACCAAAGAAGGCATTCACATTAGCGCTTGAGCCCATAGTAAAGAAGTGGTGAAGCCAAACGATGAACCCTAAAATAGAAATCGCACCGCTTGCGTAAACCATCGACTTATAACCAAACAGGCGTTTACCAGCAAACGTTGAGATAACTTCTGAGAAAATACCAAACGCAGGTAAGATCAGAATGTAAACTTCAGGGTGACCCCATGCCCAGAATAAGTTGATGTACATCATCGCATTACCACCTAATTCATTCGTGAAGAAGTGGAAATCGAGATAACGATCAAGCGTTAGCATTGCCAGTACAGCCGTTAAAATTGGGAACGATGCTGCAATTAAGATATTTGCCCACGTACAAGCCCACGTAAAAATAGGCATTTTCATTAATGTCATGCCTGGTGCACGCATTTTGAATACAGTCGCTAAGAAGTTAACTGACGTTAACAAAGTACCCAAACCGGATATTTGCAAGGCCCAGATATAATAATCGACCCCCACACCCGGACTAAACGACAGCTCAGATAATGGCGGATAAGCAACCCAACCCGTTTTAGCAAATTCACCGAAAAACAGTGAAATATTAATGAGTATCGCACCACCAGCAGTTAACCAAAAACTTAGATTATTCAAGAATGGGAATGCAACATCACGGGCACCAATTTGCAGCGGTAAAATGATGTTCATTAAACCAATCATGAACGGCATCGCCATAAAGATGATCATAATCACCCCGTGCGCCGTAAAAATTTGGTCGTAATGTTCAGGTGGTAAGTAACCACTTGCACCGCCGGTAGCCATTGCTAATTGTAGACGCATCATAATGGCATCCGCGAAACCACGGAAAAGCATGATAAGCGCAAGAATGATGTACATCACACCTAGGCGCTTATGATCAATTGACGTGATCCAGTCGTGCCAAAGCACGCCCCATTTTTTATATTTTGTTACTAAGCCTGCCACTAGCAAGCCTAAGACAGCGACCACCGTCATGGTAACCATGATAATTGGTTCATGAAACGGGATTGCGTCTAATGTTAATTTACCTAACAACGACATGATTATTCCTCGTCCTCGCTATGCCCTTTATGAGCTGAGTGCTCTGGCATTGCGTGTTGCATTGCACCGTGTGAGCCATGCGCTTGCATATATTTCATTACGATTGAATGGAACATATCTTTATCAACACTGGCGTAGTATTTAACTGGGTCGTACTCACTTGGCTTAGCAAGTTCAACATAGGTCTGTTTAGTAAGCGCAGAGCCTGTATTTTTAACCTTATTTACCCATGCATCGAAATCAGCTTGGGTTGGGGTAGCAATGGCATTAAACTTCATACCCGTGAAACCAGCACCACTGTAATTTGCAGAGAAACCTTTAAAAGTTCCTGGTTCATCAGCTATCAAGTGAAGTTTGGTTTCCATGCCTGCCATTGAGTAAATTTGGCTACCAAGCTGAGGTATGAAAAACGAATTCATGGTGCTTTCTGAGGTGATCTTGTATTGAACAGGCACGTTAGCCGGAAAAACCAACTCATTCACTGTTGCAATGCCTTGCTCTGGGTAAATAAATAACCATTTCCAATTTAAAGACACCACTTCTACAGTAAGGTGCTCACCCTTCCCTTCAAGTGGTTTATAAGGGTCAAGCTCTTGCGTTGATTGCCAAGTGATCACACCTAAAATAACCACGATAATAATCGGAATGGTCCATACAACCGCTTCAATCTTGTTTGAGTGAGCCCACTTAGGGGCATAAATTTCTTGGTCTCGTCCATCACGGTATTTCCATGCAAAATAAATTGTCATGGCAATAACTGGGATTACAACAATCAGCATTAATACCGTCGCTACGATAATTAAATACTTTTCGTCAGCCCCAATTTGACCTTTTGGATCAAGTACCCCGCCTTTACAGCCAGACAAAGCCAGCACTAAAGACGCTAGAGCAATATTACAAAGGTTACGAATTGACAAAGGAATATCCTACAACCTAAAAGTTAACACTTGTCGATAAGTACACGACGCTTCTCTGTAGCAAAAAACGGCCACAGACATCCCCAGCCAAGTAACGAGCACAGAAAATCGGCACGCTAAAATGTGGGAATAATTAGGTTAGCTGACTGAAATTTGGACGCAGAAGGCCCACTAGGTGCTTAGTAAAGACAACTTAGCAAATGACTAAAATGGCTGAACTTAAGCAACAAAGCTTATTTACAGACAACCATTTACACGAGGAGGAGCACGACAGCCATGAGCGCTGTGTACTACTAAAGACTTTATCGTTTCACGCGCTGCGAAGGCCGCTTTACGTAAAATGACACCTGCACGACGCGCAGGGAAGAAATGGAAGACCAACCAGCATAAACCAATAAGTAATTGGCAAGACACCACTGGGTAAGCTAAAAAGCTCAACACATTAAGTAATGGTGTTTCGTATAAAGCACCTTCGCTTAATAAACTTCTTAGCCCGTGAGCATCTTCTAATGTACCGTTTATTAGCATGGCTGAATTAATCAGCAGTAAAGCTAAAACCGACATTAGCTCTTTACCAGCAAAAAACGCACGCGCAGCCAATTGCAATCTAGCTAAACTAGACTGTTTGACACCTTGTGACTGATTAATTGCTCGCAAAACTCACGCCTTTTAAAACTTTCACCACATTTAAGGTAGTTGCTCTACCCTATTTTTTAATGCGGTAACATGATCTTCATCAATAAAGTTTCAGTAATTACTGAAATTTCGATGTGGAGTATAACAAAGTCAACTTATCATACAAGAAAAAATTAACAGCGGTCAGTTAATCAGCATTTAATTAAGCTATAAAAAAATGTAAATAACCAATACTAACTTAGATAACCACCTAAAAAATTAGAGGATTTTATATTACAAAGTGAAATAGATAGGAAAGAAATTGTATAAAAACTTCTTAATACTGCAAGGTAATGCAGCTTGAGACAACTGTGTATCAGTACTCAAACCCAGAAGCATTCTAAATAATATCACTTTTTTATTTTTCATTCCCTAATTCAGTTACGCAGCATAATAAAGTATGTTAATTTACTATTACCTCTTGTTGTTGATATACAAGGGTCCAAAACAAAAACGCGAAACTATTTTTAAGGGAATAATATGAAGTTTGCTATTACATCGACACTTCTCAGCTTGATGTTAACCACTCAATCATCATACGCCGACGTAGAAAAAATGAAGCATTTTTCAAGCTTTGATGATTTAAGTAATGTTAGAGTGATCGATATTGATAATGATTCGAATAAAGATATCATTGCAATGATTAATGATGACAGCCAAAGGTTGTATATTATTAGTATCATCGGCAATGATGAAACTGTCAACACGCCAGTAACCAATGCAATAGAGTTTGAGAGCGAAGGAGAATCAATTGCTTCGTTTGAAATTTATTACGATAAAAGTTCAGATAATCACTTTGCTATTATTATTAGCGATCAACGCAACGCACACCTTGTAAATTTAACTGCTAGAAAATATGTAAAAAAGATCCCAAATATAACTGCTGATAACGTTAAATTTAAAGACATAGATAACGATGGCAATATTGAGGTTATGCTAATAAATGAAAGCACTATGTATACGCTAGATATGCATAGCCTCGAAACAAAAGCGCACTACACCCTGCCACATTATGAGTTTACTGTCGGAAAGTTTACCAATCATCTGCTCAATGAAATGCTGACATGGGACGGCGAAATCTACCAAATTCAAGGCAGTGATGTAAAAAAAGTTGGCGAGCTACCCGTAACAAGCAGATACTTATTTGCCAAAGATTTAAATAATGATGGCATGGATGAAGCTGTAGGTGAAAAGTGTACTATCGATGTAAATGAAAACAGCGTTATTTGGCCTTTGGAGAGTACGCTAGAAGATTGTAATCAAGATAATGATTTTTTAAAATACACTAGTAGATCGCCTTACTACAACAACGACCTTTATCAAGATTATACAGCCATTGATAACAATGCCGAGATGTACAGTGATTCGAATCGTAGGACTCACTTTAACTATTTCTATAACTATTTAACAAGAGAAGAAGAAGTCATTGGCAGGAGCGTCACAACACAGGATGGAGGCGATTATCAACCTAATATTCTTCATTATATCTATGAATATTTAGACTTGTATGGCGATGAGCAAAAAGAAACAATTGAGCAAATACAGAGACTCAATGTTAAAGAAGTGAGATTCGGAGAGGTAACTGAACTCGGCTTTAACGGCAATGCTTATTTAGCCATGCAAAATGAAGAGATAAAGATTATTGAAGAGTATAGACAGCTTATTATTACCACAGGTTCGAAGTGGGATCCTGCCTATTTAACAAGTTATACAATATTAAATAGTATTTCTCCTGTCACACAAACTGAATCATGGTCAAAAAGTGTAACTAAAGAGCTTTATGCTTCTGAAGTAGATAAAGTTTCCATAATACCTTTTGGTAGAAACACCGATAATAAAATTGTGTACTCGACTCTAGGTGAGCAGTGGAATCCCGGTATTAGTAAACACTATATATTGAACATGGATGGGTCTAATCATATCGAACAACCTTTTATTGGCTATTTCAAGCTATTGGGTGATATTGACGGTGACGGAAACCAAGAATACCTCTACCAATATTCAGACTGGTATTATGCTGATCAGTCAAAACCATTTGAAGTCAGAGAGTTATACAGTGACAACATAAAATATACGATTTCACTTATCGGTGAGCCTCAACTTGATATATCAGAATTACTAACGACAATTGACTTTGACGGTGATGGTATTAAAGAACTTGTGTTCGAGCATCTAGGAACTAACAAGCAGACAGCCGTCTATAACTTTGTTAAAAACACCCACTCATTACTTGATTTAGGTGATATCCAATCACTTGATACTTTTACGTATAATAATAACGAGCAATTGTATACAACAACTCAGGACGGGGCTTTAGTATCTATTTCCGCCCAAGGAAACAAACAAGAAGTGGCTAACTTCTGTGCATCATCAAAATTAATTGCTGTTGAGCAACACCTTAGTGGCCAACTTCATATCGCCTGCGAAAATGAACTAGGTGTCTTTAATTTGGCAAATGCACAATATAATAAGCTGGTTACTCTTGATGTGGCCGCTACACATTCAGATATTGAAATAGTTAACGAAAAGACCTATTGGCTAATAACACACTCAAATGGCAGAGAACTATTTAAAATCGGCGAAAAAACAGAGCAACCTTATCAACTTAGTGTAACTGAATTTAACACCAATAAGTTCACGCCTGTTGAGTTTAAAGCATTGAGTGAAAAAGATTCCTTCAACTATCGCTTTTATATTTCAAAGGCACCTAGCAAAGGCAATATTACATTTACCGATAGGGCTCTTGGCCACTTTAGTTACACTCCCACAACTGGCGAAGTTGGCCTAGACCAATTTGAGCTTTCTATGTCTATAGGCGGAAGGGCCACTGAAAGTGTGTCGGTTTCAGTCAATATTGATGGAACACCTCTTGTCATTGAGCCTAATCCAATTTCTGCTCATTGGCGCACGCCACTGAGCGAAACTCTCTCCTTATCAGGTGCAGGTGAAAACAGTAATCTTCAACTTAACGTAAAGGTACAGCCAGCATCAGGCGAGTTTGTGTTTAGTAATAATGCAACGGGTGAGTTTACCTATACACCATTAATCTCAACGTTAGAGCCAGCTAATTTTGTCGTTAATATAAGCAACGAGATTGGTTTAAATATTGATAAAATGATTACAATAAATCATACCAATACATCCCCACAGACACAGGCTCTGGAATTAATCATCAATCAATCTGAAGCAGCTCAATTCGAACTATTAGCCCAAGATGCAGATTCAGATCCACTTACTTATGAGCTTGTATCTGAGCCAAGCATAGGTTCAGTAACATTAGACAACATCAGTGGAATCGTATCATATACGCCGCAAACTAATACAAGCTACGAAACTAGCTTTCAGTACCGCGTTTTTGATGGTATGAGCTACTCTGAGCCAAGTACAGTTACTATAACCACTAAAGCCGATGATACAGACGATAATGGCGAAGAAACAAAAGAAAAAAGCGGGGGCAGTATGCCCTTCTATATTCTTTCATTACTTGCCATTGTGGGACTGCTGCGTAAATCGAAGTTTTTTTTCACTGTATAAACTTAGCAACTCCAACCTTTACTTGCTCTTGGGAAATATTCCAAGAGCAAGATTCAATAATAGCGCCTCTATTCTGTGTGCTTCTATAAAAAATCAACTAAAGACGCGCGCCGCTAAGTACCCCAAAGTTAAAAAGAATAAAAACAAGAAGATAAGGTTGAACAAAAGTTAGCCAAACGAATGCAAATATAATATTCTTAGCATTAAAACAAAAAGGAATAAAGGATATCTTATGCGGGGCTGTATACTTGCCATGACTTTGCTAATCAGTACACCAATAATTGCCACTGAAATTGAAAATAACGAGGTTGATGGTTTTGATAAAGCAGCGATTAATCTCACAGATATAAAACCTGTTTTAAACCGCATAGCCAAGCATCCTGCAATTACACTACAGCAACTCGGTAGGTCGTACCACAGTCAACCCATATACGCTCTTGATATAGGCTCTGGCACCACAAAAGTGATGATGTGGAGTCAAATGCATGGTGATGAAAACACGGCAACCGCTGCACTTATGGATTTTCTTGATTTTATAACTTTGCCCGAAAACGCTCACTGGCTACAAAGCTGGCAAGACAAACTAACGCTCAGGATTATTCCCATGATTAATCCTGACGGTGCCAACGCTCAAACGCGTCACAATGCACAAGGTATTGATCTAAACCGTGATGCAAAAGCATTGAGGACCCCAGAGGGGCAAACACTCATGCGTGCCGCTAAGGAGTTTAAACCTGATTTTGGCTTTAACTTGCATGATCAGAACGCGTATTACGGTGCAGGAAAAAAAGGGAATCAAGCTACTATTTCTGTACTCGCCCCTGCCTATAATGATGCAAGAGAGATTAATACTAGCCGTGGCGAAGCCATGCAGCTTATCGCTCACTTAGCTAAAACAATTGAGACAATGATCCCAGGGCACCTAGCAAAGTATAACGACAGTTACTCGTATCGAAGCTTTGGTGATACATTTTCCGAAATGGGTATTCGCACTATATTAATTGAATCAGGTGCTTACCCGAACGACCCTCATCGCCAAGTTGCGCGAAAAGTAAATCGTGTACTTTATAAAGAGATAATCGATACACTACAAAATGGCACGTGGAAAGCAGCCAGCATTAACCAATACAATGCAATTCCTTTTAATGCTAGTAATAACTGGGTCGATCTACTTATTGATGATGTGAATGTACAGAGCCATTACGGTGATTACAAAATAGATATAGCCATTAATAACAAAGGTAATGCATCACGTATCAAAGAGCTGGGAGATATAAGTAGCATTCGCCGTGGCTACACTCAAATAGATGCCAACAAGCTCGTTTATAACCCAGGTAAAGGTTTTTCTTTAACAGAACCAATTAAGCTTAATAAGAGGCATTATAAAGAGCTATTAAAGCAAGGTTATAGCTGCTTTTCAGGGGATTTCGCGAAACTAGATAACCGTTCCCACTGGCCAGTTTACTGGTGCCAAGGCGCATTTGATTCACAACCTAAATTGCACGCCTCAGCGGCATTCTTACTTTACCAAGGACAAACCATAAAATACGCAGTACTAGGTTCAGAACTCATAAAACTCAATTAATAAACATTAAAAAAGCGCCTAAAGGCGCTTTTTTTGTGGTTAAAGAATTTGATTCTCTTTCCAGACTTGTTCTTTTGCCATGCGCTTTTTGCGCTTGTCACACGGGTCGTCGCAGTCGCAGGCTTTGTCGATACCAACAGCACCTAGGCCGCCACAACTACTGGCCATAGATTTCTTTTGCACAATCATACCAACAGCCATCGCTGCCACAATTAAAATAAGTAGACCAAATGTAAGAAGAAAAAGTGACATTGCTTTGCCCCTATTGTTCAGCAATAAAATTGAGCCCAACCTGTTGGGCTGTATGCATTATAAACTGCTTCTTGCCCTGCTACAAATAAGGTTTAAAAGCAGGGCTTGAATAAGTGACTAAGCCATTGTCTGACTTACCAATTAAATATACCGGCAGATTATGTTCTTCAGCATATTTTTGCGCACGCTTCATTCCCATAACTGTCAATGCTGTTGCTAAGCCATCAGCCGTCATTGCTGAAGGATGCAATACTGTGACCGACACTAAGTCATGACGACTTGGCATGCCTGTTACAGGATCAATTAAGTGACTATATGTCACACCATCCATTTCATAAAAAATTCTGTAGTCACCTGATGTGGCAATACCATTGGTACCTGGTTCAATCACTTTATGTACTTTGCGCACGCCAGGCTCTGCATCTGGCTGCTCAATTGCAATTTTCCACGTGATGTTGTCTGGCTTAATACCCGATACACGTAGCTCACCACCTATCTCAACCATATAATTTGTTAAGCCGTGGCTTTCAATAACCTCTGCAACTTTATCTATGCCGTAGCCTTTTGCCGTAGCCGAAAACGACAGTTCTAAACCGTCTATCGTTTTCATAAGGCCTGAATCTGTTAATTCAAGCTTATCAACACCAATCTTTTCAATCATCGCCGCTAAGGCTTCATCAGTCGGGCGTTTAGTCGGCTTTTTATCTGGACCAAAGCCCCATAAGTCAATAAGTGGCCCCATTGTCACATCAAGGGTTTTTGTTGATTCACCAAGGCGAATTGACTCAGCCACAACCTTACGGAAATCATCACTAATCGGCATAACCTGCCCTGCTGGTAACTGGTTGAACTGGTTAATTTCTGAATCAGCAATGTAAGTCGACATAGATTGGTTTACATCTTTGAGTGCTTGCTTAATTTCAGAATGTAAATCAGCCCCTTCTAGTTTAGAAGGTTCAGCAAATACCTTGATGTGATAAGTCGTTCCCATGGTTTTGCCTTCGAAATAATGCTCCTCAGCTTTATCTGCTTGGCTACAACCTGCCATGAGTAAAGTAATAGTTAGTAAAAAAAAGGCCATCAAGCCTTGGCGATAAAACACTCTATTCATAGCACTCACCTTTAAGATACCGTGACGTTGGTATAAAAATAAAAAAAGCCTCGTAACACATTGTGCTACGAGGCTTGTATTCTAACCAAAACTTATTGTTTTGTGTATGGTGTTAGCCACCGAAGTCATCTAATAAGATGTTTTCGTCTTCTACACCTAAGTCTTTAAGCATATTGATAACAGCCGCGTTCATCATTGGAGGACCACACATGTAGAACTCACAATCTTCAGGCGCTTCATGATCTTTCAAGTAGTTTTCATAAAGTACGTTGTGGATGAAGCCTGTGTAACCTTCCCAGTTATCTTCTGGTTGTGGATCAGACAGTGCTGTATGCCATACGAAGTTATCGTTTTCTGCTGCTAAGCCGTCGAAATCTTCTACGTAGAACATTTCACGCTTAGAACGCGCACCATACCAGAAGCTCATCTTACGCTTAGAATTTAAACGCTTAAGTTGGTCAAAGATATGTGAACGCATTGGTGCCATACCTGCACCACCACCTACGAATACCATTTCTGCATCAGTGTCTTTCGCGAAGAACTCACCGAATGGGCCAGAAATAGTCACT
>Ga0213832_1000652_pt1 | contig 17673 bp, 15 predicted proteins | sample SWATP13_FD_161660 | JGI IMG/M metagenome (GOLD analysis project Ga0213832, IMG submission 161660) | Coastal seawater microbial communities from Marineland, Florida, United States - SWA TP1 #3 | ecosystem: Environmental > Aquatic > Marine > Coastal | place: USA: Florida | collected 2016-08-06 | reverse complement strand
CATCAGTTAAGAATTTATTTGTAAAAAGACGGCGCGCTTTATACCATATTAAAATTGAAAACTCAACATTCAGTGCAAAATTTGTGCACTGAAAAATGACCTGAAAAACAACTTTGGAGCCTCAATGAGTGCTGTGATCAAGACCCCTGAAGAAATCGAAAAAATGCGTGTTGCCGGGCGCTTAGCCGCCGAGGTACTTGAAATGATTGAACCGCATGTGGTGCCAGGTGTAACCACAGATGAACTAAATACAATTTGTCACGATTATATTGTTAACGTTCAAGATGCTATTCCAGCACCGCTTAACTATCACGGTTTCCCAAAATCAATTTGCACCTCAGTGAACCATGTAATTTGTCACGGTATCCCAAATGACAAACCACTTAAAGAAGGTGACAGCGTCAATATTGATGTAACTGTAATCAAAGACGGTTACCATGGCGATACATCTAAAATGTTCCATGTTGGTACACCAAATATCCAAGGTAAGCGCCTTGCTGAAGTAACACAAGAGAGCCTGTATCTTGCCATTAAAATGGTGAAACCTGGCGTTCGCTTAGGTGACATTGGTGCTGCGATTCAAAAATACGCTGAAAGCTTTAGCTATTCGATTGTACGTGAATACTGTGGTCACGGTATTGGTGCAGAGTTCCACGAAGAGCCACAAGTTATGCACTACGGCAAAGCAGGTACTGGTGAAGTATTAAAAGCGGGCATGTGCTTAACAATCGAACCTATGGTTAATGCGGGTAAACGCCAATGTAAGTTGCTCAAAGATGACTGGACCGTAGTAACAAAAGACCGTTCATTGTCTGCGCAGTGGGAACATACGCTGTTAGTGACTGAAAATGGTGTTGAAATTTTAACGCTCCGATCAGATGATACTATTGACAGGATCATCGAACACTAGGAGCCAGCCCCTGTGGCATTACCCAATAAAGTAAAGAAGTTGCTTAGCCAAGCTGAGCAACTTAGCGACTATCGCGACTGTTCAAGTTATTTTTACAAATGGCTTCAGAACGAATTTTCTAAACAACCCGTCAGCAACTTAATCAATGCCCGCGCTGAGTTTATCGATCGCTTATTGATTAAACTGTTCCATGATTACGACCTTGCACACGAAAGTGATTTAGCCCTTATCGCGGTAGGTGGTTATGGCCGTGGCGAATTACACCCCTACTCCGACATCGACTTTATGTTGCTAGTTAGTGAGCAACCAAGTGATGCGGTATGTGAAAAGATTGGTCAGTTCGTCACTATGCTTTGGGATCTCAACTTAGAAATTGGTCACAGCGTTCGCACCATAGAACAAGCATTAGAACAAAAGCGCGAAGACGTGACATTTGCCACCAGCTTACTCGAGAGCCGACTCATTTTCGGTAATCATATTGAGTTTGAAAAACTCAAAAGGCATTTAATCGATACGCCCATTTGGCGCTCTGATGAATTCTTTTTGGCAAAAGTACAAGAACAGAATTTACGTCATAAAAAGTGCCATGGCACAGCCTATAACCTTGAGCCTAATATTAAAGAAAACCCAGGTGGTTTACGTGATTTACAAACTATTATATGGGTGGCTAAAAAACACTTTAGAGCGGAGACATTACAAGAGCTTATCAACCACGGCTATCTGACTCACGAGGAATATCAAGAGCTCTCTGAATGCTTAGAGAACTTGTGGAATATTCGATTTGCATTGCATATAGCTGCAGGACGTTCCGAAAACAGATTGCTGTTCGATCATCAACCTAACGCCGCTGAAATACTTGGCTTTGGTAGTGATGGTAAAGCCTCTGTCGAGCGTATGATGAAACGCTTATTCCGAATTATGAGCCGCGTACGAGAGCTTAATCAAATGTTGCTTTCATACTTTGAGCAAAGCATTTTACCGGGTGCCGGAGAGTTACCTGTCGTTGAGCTCGACCGTAACTTTGAGCGTATTGGTCATCAAATTCGGGTAAAAAACCCCTCAGTGTTTTTCCGCCGTGATCAGCTATTTGTGTTGTTCGAGCACATAGCTGATAACCCTGAAATCACCCATATTTACCCAAGTACCATTCGTACAATGCGCCAAGTACGACGCCGTTTACTCGGTGATTTACAAGATTACGCCGCCTGCCGCGAAGCATTTTTACGACTTGTAAAGCATCCAAACGGCATGGGTCGTGCATTCACGCTTATGCACAAGCACGGCATGATTGCAGCCTATTTACCGCAATGGCGAAATATTTTTGGACAAATGCAGTTTGACCTCTTTCATGCTTACACCGTGGATGAGCACACGCATAAATTAATCAACAATATTTACAAATATTTTGATAAGTCAAAAGTCAGCGAGTTTCCGCTCTGTAGTGAAATAGTCACGCGCATGGATAAGCCTGAGTTACTTTATTTAGCAGGTATTTTCCATGATATTGCCAAAGGTCGTGGTGGCGATCACTCAGAGCTTGGCTCTGTGGACGCCCTTGCTTTTGCCAAGCTTCACCGTTTTCCAGCATCCGATGGAAAACTCATTTCGTGGCTTGTTGCTAATCATTTACTGATGTCGGTCACAGCGCAACGCAAAGACATTAACGACCCTGATGTCATTAAAGACTTTGCCAGCAAAGTAAAAACTGAGCGTCAGCTCGATTACTTATATTGCTTAACACTGGCTGATATCCGTGCCACCAATGATAACTTGTGGAATGATTGGAAGAACACACTACTACGAGAGCTTTATTTACACACGCAGCGCGCACTTCGTCTAGGGCTAGAAAACCCGATGGATCAACGTGATCAGATTCGTGATAAAAAACAACAAGCTAAACAACGTCTATTGAATCACGGCTGTAACGAAGACCAAATTGATTTAATTTGGAGTCGCTTTAAAGCCAATTACTTTACTGCCTTTAGTGAACAACAAATTTCATGGCACACCGAACATTTACTCAATTGTGAGGACTTAAGCCAGCCCAGTGTGATGGTGTCTGATACCGCCATGCATGGGGGAACGCAAGTATTTGCTTATAGTCCATACTCAGGCGGGCTGTTCGCTCGTTTAGTCAGTGTCATCGGCTCTAAAAAAGCACAAATTCAACATGCACAAGTCCTCACGACAAAAGACGGTTATGTGCTATTTAGTTTTGTTATTCTGGAAGTGAATGGCGACCCAATTGCCAGTAATCGTGCGCAAGGTATTAAACGCGCACTTGATGCCGCAATTAGTGATCCTAAAAAGAAAATTCGTTTTAAAAAGAACCGCTCACAGCGTTTTAAAGACTTTAATATTAAACCCAAAATTGTGCTTAGACCGCATGCCCGAAAAGATCGCAGTTTAATCGAAATTCAGGCAGTGGATATTCCTGGGTTACTCACGAAAATTGCCGAAGTATTTCAAGCACACTTATTACATATTCATGCCGCACGGATCACCACTGTCGGTGAACGTGCAGAAGATTTCTTCGTGGTATCAAATAACGAATACCAAGCATTAACAGACGAAGAACAAGCAAAAATTCATCAAGCATTGCGTAAAAAACTCAACGCAGAAACCGAATAAGAGGACCTTATGTCAGATTTAAAAACCATGATCGAAAACGCTTGGGACAACCGCGATAGCATCAGCCCAAGCACGGTATCAAGCGACGTGAAACAAGCTATTGTCGACGCACTTGAACTACTTGATAGCGGCGCTGCGCGTGTTGCTGAAAAAATCAGTGGTGAGTGGGTTGTACATCAATGGTTGAAAAAAGCGGTGCTATTATCTTTTCGTATTCGTGATAACCAGCCAATGAACGATGGTGTTAATCAATTCTACGACAAAGTACCACTTAAATTTAGCGACTACACACCAGAGCAATTCCAACAAGGTGGCATGCGTGTTGTGCCAAATGCGGTTGCTCGTAAAGGGAGTTTCGTAGGCAAAAACGTGGTACTCATGCCATCTTATGTCAACATCGGCGCTTACGTTGATGAAGGCACCATGGTTGATACATGGGCAACCGTTGGCTCGTGTGCTCAAATTGGTAAAAACGTACACTTATCTGGTGGTGTAGGCATAGGTGGCGTACTTGAACCACTGCAAGCAAACCCTACGATTATCGAAGACAACTGCTTTATTGGCGCACGCTCTGAGATTGTTGAAGGTGTTGTTGTTGAAGAAGGCGCCGTTATCTCAATGGGTGTATATATCAGCCAAAGTACGCGCATTTATGACCGTGAAACAGGTGAGATCCATTACGGTCGCGTACCTGCCGGTGCAGTTGTTGTGCCAGGCTCATTGCCTTCAAAAGATGGTTCACACAGCCTTTACGCTGCCATCATCGTAAAAAAAGTAGATCAACAAACTCGCGAAAAAGTGGGTATTAATGCCCTCCTTCGTTCAATTGACGAGTAACTGCTTGCAATAGCAGGTTTTCATAACAGCGCTAGCCATAATGGTTGGCGCTTTTTTATACTCGTCTATTTAAGTTTTTGCTTAAATTGTGACACCTTATTTCACATATATGTTTCATCGTGTATCTGCTTTGCTATTATTTGGCGTTACTTCTGACCCACTGTTTACCTCACTGAAGTGATTTTTAGTGCTGGCGATATAGTTATTATCCGAGGTGCCGAACAATTACAAACAGGTTAAGAAGTTGAGGTGCAAGGTAAACTTTAAATTCTCCCCTTAAAAGAAGGCTTAAAATAGTAAATTAGGAGCTACTTTATTTATACTATCTAGTACGAGTTGTGTACTCCTAAATTAGAGTCTACCAGTTAACGTTAATGCACTTATTTTTGATGCGCTTAGTACATCTTTATTAACTCCCCCTTAATATTGGAAAAGCAATCAATATATTTAAAAACAATCCTTTATAACTAGCTATTAATGGTTTGATCCAATAAGGTAGTTGGTAAGTACGCTTAAAGTTAGCTTTAAAATAAAGGATTTATTTATGGCAAGAAAAACCTTACGCTCAACTATTTTACTACCCGTATTTTTACCGGCAGTCTCTATTATCTTTTTACTTGTGCTTGGTACAATCAGTGATCCTGAACAAGCAGGCAAAGCATTCTCAGTAACGCTATCTTGGATAACAGAAACCTTCGGCTGGTTTTATATGTTATCTGTTGCGGTATTCTTAGTATTTATAGTGTCCATAGCAGCCTCTAGCTGGGGTAATATAAAGTTAGGCCCCGCTCACGCAGAACCCGAATATAGCTCTTTAGAGTGGTTTGCTATGCTCTTCTCGGCAGGCTATGGTGTGGCACTTCTTTACTTCGGTGTTGCAGAGCCTGTGCTTCACTATTCCTCACCGCCTAGTGGCGCAGCAGAAACTATTGATGCAGCAAAGCAAGCGATGCAAATCGCATTTTTTCACTGGGGCTTTCACATTTGGGCAATTTATGGCGTCGTCGGTCTTGTTCTTGCCTACTTTGCATTTCGCCATGGTCTTCCATTATCCATTCGCTCAGCCTTATACCCGCTAATTGGTGATAAGATCCATGGCCCTATTGGTCATTGCGTCGATATATTTGCAATTTTGGGAACCTTGTTCGGGATTGCAACCACATTAGGCTTATCTGTTACGCAAATTAATGCTGGCTTACATTATTTGTGGGAGGGTATTCCCATTAGTACTACAGTGCAAATTGTCACCATAGCCGTCATAACCGGTGCTGCAACTTTATCGGTAGTAGCGGGGTTAGATAAGGGAGTAAAACGCCTATCTATACTCAATATGGCTATCGCTATAACGTTAATGTTGTTTGTATTTTTTGTTGGTTCAAGTATCCATATCTTAGAATCATTTTTACAAAATACAGGTAGCTACTTAAGTGGAATTGTAGAAAGAACCTTTAACTTACAAGCATATACCCGCAGTGACTGGATAGGAAATTGGACACTATTTATCTTTGGCTGGACTATCGCTTGGGCCCCTTTTGTTGGCATGTTTATAGCAAAAATAAGCCGTGGTAGAACAATCAGGCAATTTGTTGTGGGTGTCATGTTAGTGCCTAGTTTATTTACTTTTTTATGGTTTTCCATTTTTGGTGACACAGCATTAAACTTGATAATGAACGAAGGGTTAAATTCACTTATTACTGATGTTGAAGCAAATCACGCTGTTGCTTTATTTCAATTATTCAATGCGTTACCGCTTTCATCATTTGCCTCTTTCTTAACTGTTATTTTGATTATCACGTTCTTCGTGACGTCATCTGATTCAGGTTCATTAGTTATTGATTCATTAGCATCTGGCGGCAGTATTCATACCCCTGCTTGGCAGCGAGTTTTTTGGGCTGTACTCGAAGGTGCTGTTGCCGCGGTATTACTTTTAGCAGGTGGCCTTAAAGCACTTCAAACGATGACCATAGCCACTGCCCTGCCCTTTGCTATTATTATGCTACTTGCCTGTGCGGGACTATGGCGTGCTCTTCGCATTGAGGGCCACCGAGATATTAGTTTACAAGCTCATACGCTCATTAATAAAAATTCAGACCTTTCTCTGTGGAAACATCGCTTAAAAGCAATGATTGATTACCCTAATAAGCAAGAGGTGCATGCATTTATAAACGAGATTGTTGTAACTGCTATGAAAGAAGTGCAAAGCGAGCTAATTAGCCGTAATTGGCAAGCCACTGTTGATATTGACGGTGATATTGGCCGAGCATATCTAACAGTAACACGTCATCACCATGTCGACTTTGTATATGATATTAGGCTTACCAAACATGTTAAACCGAGCTTCGCATATGCCGAGCCCGCCGCTGCAGATAGTGAATCGCAACTGTATTATCGTGCGGAAGTGTTTTTACGTCGCGGTGGGTTGTCATACGATATTTATGGCTTTGAAGAAAATGATGTTGTGAAAGATATCCTCGACCAATTTGAAAACTATTTACACTTTTTAGATAACAGTCCAGGCGATCTTCCTTGGGATTTAGAAAAACATGATGATATGTTAGACACACGTAAAGATTAACAAGTAAAGCTAGCTTGTATCTCTATGATTTATTCGATGTAGCATTATTCAAGCCAGCAACAGCTGGCTTGAATAAGTGCTTTTAAGCAACTTTAAATTGCTTCACAATCTGATCAAGTTCCAGCGCTGTTTGCGCCAGTCCATCAGCAATAGCAGCAGCTTGCTCTGCTCCATCCATTGTTTCATGAGCTTTCTCATTCACATGCTGTACACTTTCACTAATTTGCTGACTGACAACATTTTGCTCTTCAGAAGCACTCGCTATTTGTACATTCATATCTTTAATGGTCCCTACTGATTGCGATATTTGTTCAAGCACGCTGCCTGTTTGCTCTGTTTTTTCTGCTGTTTGCTCAACACTGACCATATTTTCTTTCATTGAGTCTACTGATTTCTTCGCTTCATTTTGTAAGTTTGAAATCATTACTTGTATTTCTTCGGTGCTCTGTTGAGTACGACTAGCTAATGATCTAACCTCATCAGCAACAACTGCGAACCCGCGCCCTTGCTCTCCTGCTCTTGCAGCTTCAATTGCTGCATTCAAAGCAAGTAGATTAGTTTGATCCGCTATCCCTCTGATCACATCCAGTATTGAGCCAACAGACTCTGTCTCAGCCTCTAAATTAGCAATAGTTTTACTAACATGAAGCATGGTTTCTACAAGTTCTCCCATCGCAGCATGCGTTTGCGAGACCACTTGTGTGCCTGTTAAAACCTCGTTATCTGCTTTTGTAGCTGCCTCTGCCGCTAATTGCGCACTTTGGGTTATTTCATTGATTGTTGCAGACATTTCATGCATTGCTGTGGCTGTTTGCGTCAGTTGGTCTGATTGGTGTTCAGCACCTGTCTTAGAATTTGTTGTGATGGTAGTTAACTCTTGCGAAGTTTGCGAAACTTGAGTCGTTGAGTCACTGATTTGAGTGACCATTTCATTAAGTTTAGCCACCATGTCCCGCATCGCTAAATAGATACCCGTTTCATTACCCTGCTGACTAAAACGATAGGTTAAATCTCCTTGTGCTATTGATTGAACAATACGAGCTATTTCGCTTGGCTCGCCACCAATAGGTGCTTTTATGAGCCGAGATATAAAAATACTTAAGAAAATCCCTACAGCAATAATAATTAGCGAAAACACTAAAATCGTATTAATCGCATTTTTGCTGCTAGCTTGTAGCATCGGACCGATTTCATCTTGACGATTTTGACTTGCTAATTTTATTTGCTCTATTTGCTCGGCAATTGCAGGGCCTATTTTATCTAAGGTACCTGATATCACTTTATTACGTTCGCTAATTGCTTCGTTAATGAGCACTAAGCCTTCAATGTATTCATTGTTTCTGAGTTTTATATCTGCGAGTAACGTTTGCTCTTTATTGCCATTCACTGTTTTTGCCAAACTCTCTAGTTTGTCCAATAAAACTGTAAACTCTTGTTTCGCCCTATTAAGTTCTTCTTGCGTGTTATTGACAAGAAACTTAGCGGCATATAAACGACCTAATAAGAGTGACTCTTGTACTTGTGAGCTGTAAAACAAAGCTGAAACATCATTTTTTTGCATACTTAATTGAATTATTTCACTGATCCCCTCTCGCATATATTTACCATTGGCATCAAGCATGTTGGATACGATTTCATTTCGCTTATTAATGAGGTTAACAATTTTTTCAAAGGCTGATTTATAAGTTAACGCCTCTTGCTCTATGGTTGTGATCGCTTTAACTTTGTTTGCATCATTAAACTGCCGCTTTCCAGATTGGATGAGATCATTTAGTAATTGATAGCGATTAGTAAATTCATTAATACTTGCTTGGTTCTGATCCTTTAAGTACTTAAGAGCACTTAAGCGAAGACTTAAAACATTTGATTGGATTCGACCTGAAATATTACTATCACGTGCATTTGCACGATAATCTACAAAATTTTCGTATCCAGAATTAAGTGCGATAAGTGCAACAACACTAACAACACCAAGAAGAAGGACCATTGCACCAAAGGCTAGGTACAGCTGGGTATTTAACTTTAACTTAGTAAACATAACGTTCTCTCTGTTTAACGTTGCGTCCACTGCATTAAGAGTCCTTGATAGGATGCTTAAACAAAGTATAGAAACAATGTATGTAAATGAAATGTTTAATACGAAAAAAGATTAATTTACGAAATATCTGATAAGAGCAAAGGTGTTAATTGCATTAAGAACAATTAAAACCTTGCAGTGAAATATGTTTGCTGTGCTCACCCAAGCTATCTTCATGATGAATAATTAATTCATCTTGATTCACAGTAAAACTAAATTCCCCTAGCCATTGTAAAGAAGCTATTGGTTCTTGATGATAAAAACCCTGTTTGTCATAACAAAGATAAGTAAAGTGATGGTAAACATCAGCAAAAACACCATAATCTGCGGTAAAAACATTAATATGTTGTTGCTGCTTAAAATGCTTTGCCTGAGTGCCTGCCACTAAATACCAAAAACAAACAGATGCCATTATAACCACTTGCAACCCTGCGAAGATAAAAGATAACAGCCGAATCAAACGAATAGGTTTTGTATCTTGATAGAGTAATCTTTCATGTTTAAGAAGGATAAAAATACCCACTATCACCATAAGTAATTTTATAAACATCAGATAAACCCCTATCTGATACATCATTTTGGGGCTATGCCATTGAATACCAAACACTTGAGGAACAAACAAACTATCGATAAGCGGTAAAAAAATAAACAGAGTAGAAATTAATAAATTTTTATTTTTCATCGTATTCCTTAAAACTCTCATCATGTTACTTTTTCCCCTTTGCAAAAGCAAAAAGGCGTAATCTTGCGATTACGCCTTTAAAAGTTTTAGAGATACTTTTTATAATGCAGCAAATACGTCATCTGTTTTAGCTGCACAAATAAAATCGTTTTTGTGTAAGCCTTTAATTGAATGACTCCACCAAGTAACGGTTACTTTACCCCACTCGGTTAAAAGACCTGGGTGGTGACCTTCCTCTTCGGCCATATCACCCACTTTATTTGTGAACTCAAGTGCTTGCTTGAAGTTTTTAAACTTGTAAACACGCTCTAATTGCATAATGCCGTCGCGCACTTCAGGAACCCAATCAGGGATCATTTTAATCAATTCTGCTAATTCAGCATCAGATACTTTCGGCGCATCCGCACGACACGCTTCACACTTTTGTGTGCTTAATGAAGACATTGTAAATCCTTAACTTGCTAATTTTTCTTTAGGTGGAAACTTTGGCTCATGTAGCCCTAATTCTTTTGCTTTACTCACCAGCGACATGATATCCATTTGTGAAATATCGAATAAGTCATTGATTGAGCTTATGGTGTAGTACACAGGTTGCATTATATCAATACGATAAGGTGTACGAAGCACATCTAATACATCCATTGCATTGATTTCTGGCTTATCTGAATATACATACTGTGTTTCGCCAGGGCTCGATAAAATACCGCCACCATAGATACGCAGGCCTTGCTCAGTTTGCATCAAACCAAACTCAACAGTAAACCAGTAAAGACGCGCTAAATAAACACGATCTTTCTTTTCAGCGGCATAGCCTAACTGGCCGTATTTGTGAGTAAACTCAGCAAATGCAGGGTTAGTTAGCATGGCGCAGTGACCAAAAATCTCATGGAAGATATCTGGCTCTTGTAAGTAGTCAAACTCTTCACGACTACGAATAAACGTCGCAACTGGGAACTGCTTGTTTGCTAATAAACGAAAGAACTCATCAAAATCAATCAGTGCCGGAACAGGCGCAACTTGCCAGCCCGTAGTTTCGAGTAGCACTTCGTTGAGTTCGCTAAGTTGTGGAATACGATCTGTTGGTAAATTGATTTTCTTGAGACCTGCTAAATATTCATCACAGGCTTTACCTTCGATGCAAGCGAGTTGGCGAGCAACGAGCTCAGACCATATTTTATTTTCTTCTTCGCTCCAATGGATAACCCCATTTTCATCAGGTTGCTTGGAGGTGTAATTACTTGCTTTAGCCATAATAACCTTCTTCGTTAAATCGTGATCAGCATCGATCAGAGTTTCATTAACTTGTTGGTTGATACTATTTAAAAGTAAGCAAAAGTTTAATAGCTAGGGTTGTTTTCGAGACTTTCAAAAACAACCCATATGTAAACTTAAAAATACAACAAAAAATCAATAAGTTTACATAACCAGAAAACAAAGGGGTTTAGAGCTAAATTTCTGTAAACTTTAAATTACACACTAACCAATGAATGTAAATGCAGTTTTAAGATCGTTAATTACATCGTTAACATCTTCTAAACCAACTGATAAGCGAATTAGGCCATCACTAATACCTGCGGCTGCTCTTTCTTCAGGTGTATAAGGCGAATGGGTCATTGATGCAGGGTGTTGAATGAGGGTTTCAGCATCCCCTAAACTGACCGCAAGGGTGCAAAGTTGCGTGTTATTTATAAATGTTTCACCATCTTCTAGACTGCCCTTTATTTCAAAGGCAATTACACCACCGGGCGCTTTCATCTGTGAGCCAATAAATTTATGACCCGGGTGTGATTTAAGCCCTGGGTAATATACTTGGCTCACTAACGGGTGTTGCTCTAAATATTCAGCGACGACTTGGGCGCTCGCGCAGTGGCGCTCCATTCGTACAGCGAGAGTTTTTAAACCGCGATTAATTAACCATGCATCATGAGGGCTAATCGTTGCACCAATATCTTTTAATACCGTCATTTTTATCAGGTTGATATGTTCCTCTGTACCACACACAAGCCCTGCCACCACATCACCGTGGCCATTAAGATATTTAGTTGCACTGTGCACCACAATATCAATGCCAAACGAAGTAGGTTGCTGTAGCAAAGGTGTTAAGAAGGTATTGTCGATAACGCTTATCAGTTGATGCTGCTTGGCAACGTCGGCAATTAAACTTAAATCAAGCACTGCCATGGTCGGATTGATTGGTGTTTCTGCAAAAATCATTTTTGAATTTGCTTTAACCGCGCCACGTAGTTCAGCTTCGTTAGTCATATCAACAAAAGTGACTTCGATCCCAAAGCGCGGCAACATGTGAGCAAAAAATGCAAAGGTACAACCGTATAGCGCGCTAGATGCCACTAGATGGTCACCTTGTTGTAAAAAGCTAAGTACAGACGCAGAGACGGCTCCCATACCTGTCGCTGTTGCAGCCGCTGCTTCACAGTTTTCTAACTGAGCTACTTTTTGCTCAAGCTCTTGCGTTGTCGGATTACCTAAACGGGTATAAATAAAGCCCTGCTCTTCGCCAGCAAATCGGGCTGCACCTTGAGCGGCATTAGCAAATGCGAAGGTAGAGGTTTGGTAAAGCGGCGCACTGAGTGCGCCATGTGGGTCATTTGGTTTTTCTGGACCATGAATACATTGTGTATGTAAGTGATGCTTAGTCATTGTGTGTTCTCGTTTTTATTATCAGTACTTCATACTCATAAATAAAACGTAGATACCCACAATGCACAAGCATGCCGGATGCTCAGATGGCTAAATATCACTCAGCCATTTTTATTAACTGTACACAAAAGTTGTCATTTTGTGTTTTCGGTCTCTTTATCACTGGTGCGTGAAGCAATTTTACGGGCAATACTATTGGCGGTTTCTTTTAGCAAGCTGCGTTTATGTTCCAAGCGAGGTAACGGACGGCTTAGTTCCATCGCTTTATAGCCTATGCGCGCAGTAAAAATACCTGCACTTAACCCTTGTGCTGCACGGCCCGACAATTTCCCCAGCAATTCAGCACTTAGTGCCGTGGCAGCTAGATCAGATACCAACTCTGCACTGCCAACAAACAACACTTGCTTCACCAATAAGCGATACAATTTAATACGGCTTGCGTAACCAAAACCAATACCGTAAATACGGCCAATTTGCTCAATGAGCTTAGTTCCACGCCATAACACGGCCATCATATCCACTAGAGCCAGTGGACTGAGGGCAACTAACAAAGCTGACTCAGTCGCAAAACGGTTAATCAGTTTTTTTGCTTGCTGATCTTGGCTCACCAATAAACTATCGGCGTATAAGGTCATGATTTCTTTATCGGTATGATGACTCGCAATTTGCTGCTTGAAGTTTTCAAAGCCTGTTAACGCTTGATGTTTATTAAGCTTTTCAAGCCACGGCAGTGCTTCACCTACTTGCTCGCTATTAAGTAAGCGGTCGGCCTCGCTGCGGTGTAATTGGTTGCGCTTCAGGCTTCTCAGCATGCGGTACTCACGCCAGATAACACGGGCAATTAATAGCACACCACTGAGAACAGCCGTTAAATACACCGAACCAAGAATAATTGATTGCTGAAACGTCACAAACAGCGACATTGCAAACTCAAGTAACACTAAAACTAAAAAGCTAACAACAAATACCCCTTTTAGGGTTTGCCATTTCGACTTTTTATACACGGGTTCTAACTCAATGTCGTCTTGCAATACTTCGGCATCTTCGACGAACTCAGCATTCTCTATTACTTTCGCAATGGTTAGCTCATTTTTAGGCTCTTCATTGCTCGCAGAGCTTGAAATACGGCGACCTGCCTGAAAGTTCATCTCTTTTGTATGCTCGCTCATGTTAGTTTGTCTCCTATCAGGTACTGCATGACATGATCTAAACGAATATGCCTTAACCGTTTATCAGGGCATGGAAGTGGCGAGAACGATAAGAACTCAAATCCCTGTTTTGGCCACTCTTGTTTGTTGAGAAGGCGTGATGGTGGCTGTGGTGGTAAATACGTCAGCCATTCTTGCTCGCCTAAAGGCTTGCCATAAATACAGGCTAACTGCTGGCCTTTTTCTGCTACTTGGCGCGGCTCTGTAGCGCAGATAGATGACATAGCCATGGTTTCAATTTGCACGCCTTCGAACTTCAAATGATTCGTTTGGTCATGCACGATTGAATCGAGCAATAGTGCTAAATCTTTATGATATTGAGCGCTAATATGGTCCGACTTATTCGCTGCAAACAGTAACTTATCGATGTTTGGTTTAAACAAACGTTTAAAGAAGCTGGCTTCACCATAATTAAAATGCGCCAGCAACTGGTTAATAACGCGGCTTTGCTCATGCAGCGTTTCGCTGCCTTCATTCAATGCGCTGAGCACATCCACCAGCACAATTTGTCGGTCAAAATGACGGAAATGCTGCTCGTAAAAAGGTTTTACAACCTCTTTTATATAGGCTTTATAGCGCTTTTTAAGATGCGCTAAGTTTGACCCTTCGGTTATGTCGTCAGGTACATTCGCAACTGGGAAAAACTGCAGTAACGGCGCTCCTTTTAGCTCACCGGGCATCAGCATGCGACCAGGTTGCAACATGGCAAGTTTGGTGTCTTTTTTAAGGCCAACCAATAGCTTTTGATAAAGCGCTGCGATATCAGCCAGCTTGCTTTCATCAACACTGGCTGATAAATCAAGTTCAGCAAGGGCGGTTAAAAATGGCTTAGCCTTCTCGTTACGGGCTGTTTGCTGCAAGAGAGAGTATTGTGACTCACACCAATCAGCAAATGATTGCTCCAGCATTGGCAAATCAAGTAACCACTCACCGGGGTAATCAATAATGTCTAAATAAAGTGTTGATTGCGGTGCAAAATGACCACGCAGCCCTGAGTTACTTTGGTATTTAATTGCCAAACGTAAGGTATTTATACGCTCTGTGGATGCAGGCCATGATGGCTCACCTTCAACAGGTAACAACGCCGATAATGCATTCGTGTACTCAAATGTCGGAATTGTCAGTGCTTGCTGTGGCACTATTTTTGTAGCGATATGGCGCTTTTCGCGCATCACATCAAAAAAGGGTAAGTTTTTATCGTCAGCTTGGCTGGTTAAATGTTTAACCAAGGCGGTAATAAATGCAGTTTTGCCGCTGCCACTTAACCCTGTGACGGCTAACTTCACGTGTTGATCTAAACTACGATGAAGCGCTTTTTGTGCTTTATTTTTTAACGAATTGAAGGTGTTCTTTGCAAATGATTGGCTCATACAATGTCTGGCACCTCATTTGCACTTGATTTCACGATGCAAACAAGGTGCGTTTATATCCTTTAAAGTTTGTTGATTTCACGGCTAACCGTAAACTCTGTTGATGTGACATAGCGTTCCATCTCTTGTAAACGACCATCAACTCGAGCAAGACGATCTTTTAAGTCTTGTAATGCACGGCGAGGTGGCTCCCCTTTTTGCCATACCTTAAATTTTACTTCAAGCGGGTCCTGGTGAATGCTATCTGCGTTTTTAACTGTTTTTTCGGCTGGTTTTTTATCTAAAATAAACCACGCAGCAATGTAAGCAACCACAATAAATGGACCGCCAGATAATAATACTGCCGTCACAACTAAAATACGTACCAGCCAAAGCTCCATGTTAAAGTAGTCGCTGATACCCGCGCACACGCCGGCTATTTTACCACGCTCTGCGTCTCTGAATAATTCGCGTTTAGTACTCATACTTTACGTCTCCACTGTGGAGCCTCTTGATCAAGTAAGGCTTCTAATGTTTCAACACGCTCGGCCATTTTATCTGCTTTTTGTGCAAGCTCTAACAGCTGGCGATGTTCGTGTTCACTTAAACCTTGGCTCACTTGTTTTTTACTACGGTAATGTAAAATAAGCCAAAGTGGGGCAACAACCACCATAAATACAATAATGGGTGCCATCAAAACTTCTGCATCGAACATGATTCTCTCCTGTCAATCCGTTATGTGTTTAAGCATTGGGGGACACGCCCCCATTTTATTATTTTTTATCTGCTAATTTTTTCTTAAGCTCAGCTAGCTCATCATCAATCTTTTCGTCTTGCTGAAGGCCAGCAATTTCGTCTGATAATGATTTTTTACCAAGATCATAAGACTCTATTTGTGATTCTAGACCATCGATCTTGTTTTCGTAACGCTCAAAGCGGTTTAAAGCATCTTCAACTTTTGAGCTGTCGAGTGCTTTTTTCACTTCAAGACGTGACTCAGCAGAACGTTGACGTAAGATGATTGCTTTTTGACGCGCTTTCGCATCTGCTAGCTTCTCTTGTAACGTACTTACTTCTTGCTGTAGTTTTTCGATGTGAGACTCTACATGCTCAAGCTCTGTTTCAACTGCTGCCACTGCATCTGCTGATTTTTGCTTTTCAATCAGTGCTGCACGTGCTAAATCATCACGGTCTTTACTGAGCGCTAATTCAGCTTTTTCTTGCCAGTCTGCAACTTGAACTTTCAAAGTTTCAACGCGACGTACTAGCTCCTTTTTCTCAGCAAGTGTTTTTGCTGACGTAGAGCGAACTTCTACTAATGTATCTTCCATCTCTTGGATGATCAGGCGAACCATTTTTTCTGGATCTTCTGCTTTATCTAAGATGGCATTGATATTAGAATTAACGATGTCTGCAAAACGTGAAAAAATTCCCATAACATTTACCTCTTTGGTGTTTTAACTTAATCAGTTGGTATCTCTAGTATCAATATGCTTGCCAACTTTTATAGATGTAGAATAACTCAATACATTCAAACAGTTAAACTAAATTTATAAATTCCTTTAGTTCTCACAAATAATGAAATACACTAGATCTTAGTAAAAATGACTAAGAGTTAGGGAATATGAGCCAATTTCGCCAACAGGATAATTTACTCGGCCAATCTGACAGCTTTTTAAGCGTACTTGATCAAGTTTCACAATTGGCAAGTCTTGATAAGCCTGTACTTATTATTGGTGAGCGCGGTACAGGTAAAGAACTGATTGCTGCGCGTTTACATTTCTTATCTAAACGTTGGGAACAAAACTATATAAAGCTTAATTGTGCAGCACTGAATGAAAACCTGCTTGAAAGTGAACTGTTTGGTCATGAAAGCGGCGCATTCACCGGTGCCAGCAAACGTCATGAAGGCCGATTTGAACGCGCCAATAGCGGCACATTATTCCTTGATGAATTAGCCAATACCTCAGCCATGGTACAAGAAAAACTCCTGCGCGTAATTGAATATGGCGAATTTGAACGCGTTGGTGGTAAGCAAACTGTTAAAGTCGATACTCGCCTAGTTTGCGCAACCAATGAAGACTTGCCGACCCTTGCTGAACAAGGCGAATTCAGAAGCGATTTACTCGACCGTCTTGCTTTTGATGTTATTACCCTGCCCCCACTGCGCGAACGCCAAGAGGATATCATGCTGCTTGCAGAGCAATTTGCAATAAATATGGCCCGCGACCTCGAGTGGGAATTATTCAGTGGCTTTACGCGTAGCGCCATCGAAACGCTGCAATCCTATGAATGGCCAGGTAACATTCGCGAATTAAAAAATGTAGTTGAACGAAGCTTATACCGTCATGGCAATGAGCATATTCCCGTTCACCAGATTATTTTAGATCCATTTGCAAGTAAATTTAGACCCAAGCAACGTGTCAAAGCAGCAGTGAGTGGTGCCCCCGTTACAAACGTTGAAGCAGCGCCTATTGCCACATCACAAAATCAAGATGCTGTGACACTCAATAAGCCCGACATTCAATTTCCTTGTAATTTAAAACAGCTATCAAATGACTTTGAAATTGATGTGATAAAAAAGGCACTGGAATATAGTCAATTTAATCAAAAGAAAACTGCAGAACACTTAGAATTGACGTATCATCAATTACGTGGCTATTTGAAAAAATACAATTTATTAGATCAGCAGCAATAGTTAGAGGCTAATCAGGTGTTTAAACCGTTACTTGCTTTGTCTTTGGTG
>Ga0213832_1000650_pt1 | contig 17818 bp, 17 predicted proteins | sample SWATP13_FD_161660 | JGI IMG/M metagenome (GOLD analysis project Ga0213832, IMG submission 161660) | Coastal seawater microbial communities from Marineland, Florida, United States - SWA TP1 #3 | ecosystem: Environmental > Aquatic > Marine > Coastal | place: USA: Florida | collected 2016-08-06 | reverse complement strand
TAAATCAGACACTTTTTGTGCACGATAAATTAAGTTATAAACGCGGATCATGGCGCGTACTGACGCTTCAACCACATCCGCTGCAATGCCCGCGCCGTGATATGGGCGACCATCATATTTAGCGATAATGTTCACTTGCCCTAGTGAGCTGGCACCTTGGCCTGTTGCTTCTAAGTTGTATTCAATCATCTCAACCGACATACCGGTTAAGCGCTCAATTGCTAAGAATGATGCCTCAACTGGACCATTACCTGTCGCTGCCTCTTGCTTAGATTCGCCATCAATAGTCATACCGATTGTTGAGCTCGCCACTGACTGCGAGTTAGACGTAGAGTTAACAAACTCAAGTTGGTACTTCTCGTCTTTATCTTTGATTTGATTAAAGTAAATCATCGCTTCTAAGTCGTAGTCATAGACAGTGCCTTTTTGGTCTGCTAATGCTAAGAAGCTTGCGTACAAGCTATCCATATCGTAATCCGATTTTTGATAGCCTAACTCCTCTAAACGATGCTCAATAACATGACGACCGGAACGCGAGGTCATGTTTAATTGGTTATTGGGTACGCCGACACTTTCTGGCGACATAATCTCGTAAGTATTTTGCGCTTTTAATACGCCGTCTTGGTGAATACCTGAGCTGTGTGCAAAGGCATTTTCACCAACAATGGCTTTGTTTGGTTGCACTGGCATATTACAAATCTTCGCGACTTGGCGCGAAGCGCGGTAAATTTCTTCACTGCGAATGTCAGTGTGAACTTTTAAGTGGTCTTCACGCATTTTCATGATCATCGCCACTTCTTCAAGCGAGCAGTTACCTGCACGCTCACCAATACCATTAATAGTACATTCGATTTGGCGAGCACCGGCTTGCACCGCAGCGATTGAGTTCGCAACCGCTAAACCTAAATCGTTGTGGCAATGCACACTTAAACGCGCCTTGTCGATGTTTGGCACATTGTTCATTAAGTGGTGGATCATCGCAGCGTATTCGTCTGGCGTTACATAACCTACGGTGTCAGGTAAGTTGATAGTTGATGCACCCGCATCAATGGCACTTTCAACGATGCGGCATAAATCCCAATGCGGTGTTCGACCAGCATCTTCACATGAAAACTCGACGTCATCCGTGTAGTTACGCGCAAGTTTAATCGACTTAACAGCCATCGCTGTTGCATCGTCTAAGCTCATTCGTAATTTGTGTTCAAGGTGTAATGGACTGGTTGCTATAAAGGTGTGAATACGGCCTTGCTCAGCAGGGCGAAGTGCCTCACCACAAGCTTCAATATCTTTTGCTACAGCACGTGCTAAGCCACAAATAATCGGCCCTGTCACCTCAGTTGCAATACGCTGTACTGAGCGAAAGTCTGCCGGACTAGATACCGGAAAACCGACTTCCATTACATCCACATTTAAGCGGCTAATGGTATGCGCAAGCTGAATTTTGTCGTCTTCGGTTAGGCTGGCTTTTAATGCTTGCTCACCATCACGTAACGTTGTATCAAAAATCCAAACTTTATCTTTCATAAACTGTCCTCGTTCCCAATGACCCATTAGCGAGATAAAAAAAACCCCGCGTTTGCGGGGTTTTATAATATTTACAAATGCAAATACACTAAGCCCCACCTACTTGCTTAAGCAGTAAGAGGTTCAGTGTTAATGTAATTAAACGTGTCATTTGCATGTTAATTTTCTAAATGTGTGTTCAGTGAGCTGTATTTTTAACACCCAGCACACACTCTTGCAAGCATATTTTTTTCACTAAGCACAATGCAAAGGCATAAATATAGAAATAAAAATTCACAAAACAAATAAAAAAAGGATAAAAATGACAATTTAATGGTTAGTTGTCGTTAGAAAAAGTACGTAACGCTTACGGCCTGCTTAGATTAACTTTTTTCATTTCCACCGTTATCCCTAACATACAATAATGCACCACGGGCTATATAACGTAATTGCCAAATAACACGTTCTACCAACTCTTCACGTTGCTGCCCTTCAATATCAAGCGCTTCTGCCCCTGCGTTAAATACTAAAGTGACCATCGCTTCCGCTTGTATATAGGCATGGGTGGCATCGCATGGCGTTTCACTTTCAAGGTAATGTGCAAGCTCCAAGATGAAATGTTTTATCTCGCGAGCAACCGCGGCACGAAACGCTTTTGAAGTACCCGAACGTTCACGCAATAACAACCTGAACTGGTTACTTGAGTTATCAATAAATTCCATGAAAGTAACAATCGATGTAGTAATGACACTGCCACCACTTTCGATACGCCGACGGGCTTGGCGCATTAACTGGCGAAGCGTTAACCCCGCTTCATCAACCATGGTCAAGCCAAGTTCATTCATATCTTTAAAATGGCGATAAAAAGAGGTTGGCGCAATCCCTGCTTCACGAGCAACTTCACGTAAACTTAAATTAGAAAAGCTGTGATCGGCACTCAATTGATTAAATGCAGCTTCGATTAATGCTTGTCGTGTTTTTTGTTTCTGTTGCGCTCTAACACCCGACATGAAAACTCCCAAGGTGAACTTTTAATGATTTTTAAGTTAATGAGACAGTCTAATACTTGACGCGAAGAGTTTGAAACACTATTTTAGCGTACAACTGTACGCCGAGATTTATTATGATGAAAAAACCACCGATTATTTGGACCAATGTGTTATTTTTTAGCCTGACATTTTTGGCCGCCATTACGCTTGTTCCTTGGTATGGATTTAGTTACGGATACACCACAGTGCAATGGATAGCTTTTGTTGCTTGCATGTTCTACGCAGGATTATCTATCACCGCGGGTTACCACCGTTTATGGGCACACAAAGCCTATGATGCACACCCTGTAATTGAAGTTATATTCGCCTTGGGTGGTGCATTTGCGCTGCAAAATAGTGCGCTTCACTGGAGTAGCGACCACCGTATTCACCATGGTCAAGTTGACGATCCAATCAAAGACCCTTATGCCGCAACAAATGGCTTTTGGTACAGCCATATAGGTTGGATGCTGCGAGACTATCAAGGAGAGGAATACGGAAATTATAGTAATTGCCGTGACTTACAGAAAAATAAAGTCGTTATGTGGCAACACCGCCACTACATGAAATTAGTGTTAGCGACCAATATTGGAATTCCTCTTTTGCTTGGATTAATGGTCGGTGATGTGTGGGGGATGTTACTACTTGCAGGGTTGTTACGTTTAGTATTAAGCCAGCATTTTACCTTTTTTATCAATTCAGTTGCCCATATATGGGGGTCTCGCCCGTACACCGAAAAAAATACCGCACGCGATAATGGCTTTTTAGCGTTATTCACTTATGGTGAAGGCTATCATAATTTCCACCATATTTTTGCCAGTGACTATCGCAATGGTATTAAATGGTATCACTATGACCCAACCAAGTGGATGATCCGCACGCTCGCATCTGTCGGTCTTGCATCAAAATTAAAACGTACACCGGTCGAGCGCATTGAAAAAGCCAAAGCAGAAACCTTGATGAATAAAACCCAAGGCCGTCTTGCAAAATTGCCTTTAGCGCAAGATAAGCTTACATTATTACAATCTGAGTACGATTTACTGCTGAAAAAGCTGCAACACTTCTGTGCCCTGCAAAAACGCGTGTTAGAAATCAAAAAGAATAACATGATGAAACAATGCGAAAAATCAGCATTAATGACACAATATCATGAGCTTGAAGCCGCTTGGGAAAACCAAAAGCAGGCTTGGCTTGCACTAAATGCGAGGTTATTAAAAGCCTCTTTTAGTTAATATAGGAGCGGCTGTGGCCAAACAACAAGTAAAGCAAAAAGATACTCCATCTTATCAATATGATGCGATTATCATAGGGACAGGTCCTGGCGGTGAAGGTACCGCCATGAACCTTTCAAAGAGTAACAAAAAAGTCGCAGTTATTGAGCGCCAAGAAGCAGTCGGCGGCGGTTGTGTTCACTGGGGCACTATTCCATCAAAAGCCTTACGTCACTCAGTAAGCCGTTATATAGAATATAAAGCCAATCCTTTGTTTAATATCAGCGAACGTCCGAACCGCCTCACTTTTCCTGATATTTTGCGTCACGCTAGTAATGTCATATCTAAGCAGTCAAGTTTACGTAGTAGCTTTTATGACCGTAACCGCATTCATATGTATCAAGGTGATGCTGAGTTTGTTGACAAGCACACAGTAAAGATTACACACCTTGATGGTTCGCACGAAACACTTACCGCGCAAACAATTGTCATTGCTACAGGCTCTCGCCCATATCGTCCACCTGGCGTTGACTTTAATCATGCACGTATTTACGACAGTGACACGATTTTAGGCCTTGAACATGACCCACACCGTGTACTGATTTATGGTGCAGGTGTGATTGGCTGTGAATACGCCTCTATTTTTAAAGGTTTAGGCGCAAAAGTTGACCTAGTGAATACCCGCGATCGCTTACTCGCCTTTATGGATGCAGAAATTTCCGATGCACTAAGCTATCACTTTTGGAACAGCGGTATCGTTATTCGCCATAACGAAGAATTTGATAGAGTAGAAACTCGCGATGATTGTGTTGTGATGCACTTAAAATCAGGCAAGCGAGTTAAAGCAGACTGTATTTTATTTGCCAATGGTCGAACGGGTAATACTGATACATTAAACCTTGATGCTGTTGGCCTAAAAGCGGATGGTCGTGGCCAGCTTAAAGTGAATGAAACTTACCAAACAGAAGTCGATAACATTTATGCTGTTGGTGATGTTATTGGCTATCCAAGCCTTGCTAGTGCGGCATTTGATCAAGGCCGAATCGCCGCTGATGCTATTGCCTGTGGTAACTGCGAAGAAAAATTGATTATTGATATACCCGCAGGGATTTATACTATTCCTGAAATGAGCTCAGTGGGTAAAACCGAACAAGAGCTCACCGCAGCTAAAATTCCATACGAAGTGGGTCGTGCCCAATTTAAACATTTAGCGCGCGCACAAATAGCAGGCACTGAAGTAGGTAGTTTAAAGATTTTATTCCATGTTGATACCAAGGAAGTGCTCGGCGTGCATTGCTTTGGCGAGCGTGCCTCTGAAATCGTTCATATCGGCCAAGCGATTATGGAACAAAAGAACGGCGGCAATAACATTGATTACTTTGTGAATACCACGTTTAACTACCCAACCATGGCAGAAGCCTACCGAGTCGCGGCATTAAATGGTTTAAATCGTTTGTTTAAGTAACAAAAAGCCCGCTTAATGCGGGCTTTTTTTGTCATTCGCTTTTAGCTTATTTGTGATACTTAGCGCTGAACTCATGCACTGCGTTAATAAACACACCCGCATTTTCAGGGTCAACATCTGGTGTAATACCGTGACCTAAGTTGAACACATGACCAGAGCCTGTACCAAAGTCTTCTAGAATAGTCGCGACTTCTTGACGAATACGCTCAGGCGTACCATGTAGCATGGCAGGGTCCATGTTACCTTGTAGTGCTACTTTATCACCAACACGACGCTTAGCATCACCAATATTAATTGTCCAATCTAAGCCTACTGCATCACAGCCCGTCGCCGCGATTGCTTCAATCCACTGACCGCCATTTTTAGTAAATAACGTCACTGGCACTTTACGGCCATCATGCTCGCGAATTAAGCCATCAACAATCTTATGCATGTATTGTAATGAAAACTCATTGTAATCACGTGGGCTTAATACTCCACCCCATGAGTCAAATACCATTAACGATTGCGCACCCGCTTTTACTTGCGCGTTTAAATAGTCAATGACTGAGTCAGCTAATTTATCAAGTAATAAGTGCAGTGTTTGCGGCTCAGCAAACGCCATTTTCTTGATTTTACCGAATGTTTTACTGCTACCACCTTCAACCATGTATGTGGCAAGTGTCCAAGGTGACCCAGAGAAACCAATCAGTGGTACTTCACCTTTTAGTTCGCGACGAATCGTGCTTACCGCATTCATCACATAACCAAGCTCATCAGTTGGATCGATATTTGGGATTTTTTTAACATCAGCTAAAGAAGAAATCGGACGTTCAAATTTAGGACCTTCACCCGTTTCAAAATAAAGACCTAAGCCCATTGCATCTGGAATAGTTAAAATATCACTAAATAGAATTGCAGCATCAAGCGGATAACGACGTAAAGGCTGTAACGTTACTTCACAAGCAAGTTCAGCGTTTTTACATAAACTCATAAAGTCGCCTGCTTGGGCACGTGTAGCACGGTACTCAGGTAAATAACGGCCAGCTTGGCGCATCATCCATACCGGAGTGACATCAACAGGTTGTTTTTGTAGTGCACGTAAATAACGGTCGTTTTTTAATTCGCTCATGCGTATAGGTCCTAGAACTGAATGAAATTTTGCTGGTGATTGTATCACCATATTACGCGACCCACTATGGATAGATAACCAAGCCTAGATATAGATCACGATTTTTAAACTTACTCCATCAAACAGAACAGGCTTTATACGAAAAAAAATATTTTTAAAACTTTTCATTAATAAATTTGCAACAAAGAAAAAAGCTTGGTATAACTTATCCCGCGTTAACAAAAACAATAATAAAAATCTTATAACAATAAGAACAAAAATCTTCCCATAACAATAAGAAAGCTTGTTTTAACAAGTCTAGAAAAAGAATTAAACCACCAATTTTGGTGGTTTTTTCTTTTCTGAATCATTGATTTATACAATCACCTCAGTATTTTCAACGTTAAAAATTAACACTAGTAGTTTTTAATTATTTCCCATACACTGCTGTTAAAGCAAAATTGACCTAACCTATTACGACACGCATTTTCATATAACAATATGCTGTCTTGTGTTTCTAGGTTGGCTTTTAACAGTTTGTTGTAACTAAGCACGAAGAATTAGTTGATCTTTGTGTCATATTTCCTTTTTATATAAAAAGGAAACCAACTCAGCGAGGAGATGAAATATGCTGACGCGTTTGGAAAAAGCTCAACAAAAATGGGGTGGAAGCCACTCTGTTATCGATAAGTGGCTCACAGAGCGCCAAGAATTACTTGTGCTATTCTGTCGTATAGCGGGCTTTTCACCGTATGAAAAGAAAGATCACGCCCTTCCAGATCAACTACAAATCCAAAATTTTTGTCAAATTTTAATGGACTACTTATCTGCTGGTCATTTTGAAATTTACGATGACATTGCAAAAGCATGTGAAGAGAAAGGCCCAGAAAGCCAAAAGCTTGCCAGTGCGCTTTATCCACGTATTTCAGAAACAACTGACATCGCACTCGACTTTAACGATAAATATGCTGAAGTAGATAAAGATGATTTACTGGATGAGTTTGATAAAGACTTATCTGCCCTAGGCGAAGCACTTGAGCTACGCTTTGAATTAGAAGATGAGTTAATCGATAACTTATATTCAAATCATACTAGCTAGTGCAACTTCACAGCAGCAGAGAGTAAATTCTCTGCTGAATGCCTCTTTTTGCCTTCCTTTAAAGAATCAATTATTCCATCCAAACAAAAATATTTGAAATAAATATTTAGATGCGATACTCATACTATAAAAACATGAGGTTCGCCATGCATAAACGGTCATTTTTAAAGTCACTTTCAATCCTTGCAGCAGGTGCAAGCCTAACATCAACTCCCTTAATGGCCGCACAGAATAGCAGTGGCCACACTTTAATTAAGCCAAAAGCACTTACAAAGGGAGGCACTATCGGTGTCTGTAGTCCTGCTGCGGCAACCGCCGAACATGCTGACATCATACTAGCAAAAGGGGTGATTGAAGCACTGGGTTATAAAGCAAGGCTGGCGCCTAATATTCTGGCAAGACGAGGGCATTTAGCTGGAACAGATGCCATGCGAGCCAACGATCTAAATAACTTGTTTAGCGATACGGATGTCAGTGCTATTTTTTGTTTGCGTGGTGGTTCAGGTGCAGCCCGTATTTTACCTTTGCTCGACTACACCATGATCCGCAACAACCCTAAGCCGCTCATGGGCTACTCAGATATCACCGCTTTACATAACGCACTGCTTGCCAAAACTGGCATGATTAGTTTTCATGGTCCGAACGCATCTAGTGAATGGAATCCATTTCATGTAGAGCAATTTAAAAGCCTGTTCGAAGCACGAAAGCACATGCATTATCAAAATTTACCCAAAGCAGACGATGAGCTGGTAAATACCAAGTACCTGACTCAAACTATCACACCTGGTAAGGCGACGGGTCGCTTAATCGGTGGAAACTTGACAGTACTCACCGCTTTGGCCGGTTCTGATTACCTTCCCGACTTTAACGGGGCCATTTTGTTTTTAGAAGATATTGATGAAGCACCGTATCGAATTGACCGTATGATGAGCACATTAAAGCTCATGGGTGCACTTGATAAGATTGCGGGTTTTGTATTTGGTGATTGTAATGAGTGCAAGCCAAGTCGTGGTTATGGCTCGTTAACACTTGATGATATTTTTGCAGATTATATTAAACCATTAGGCATTCCCGCTTATCGCGGTGCAATGATAGGCCATATTAAACGCCAATTTATTTTACCTGTGGGTGCGTTAATTGAACTTGATGCTAACAAGGGTACGCTAAAAATGAGGGAAACTGTATTTAGCTAGATGAGTGAAGTACAAAAAAAGGGCCATGAGGCCCTTTTCTTCTGAGTAATAAATTACTCTGCAGCAGCTGCTTTTTCTTCGTCTTGGATTTCAAGTAATTCTACTTCAAAAACCAATGTTGAATTAGCAGGGATCTTACCAAGATCACGCTCGCCGTATGCAAGTTCAGATGGGATTGTGAACTTGTATTTAGAGCCAACTGGCATTAATTGTAAACCTTCAGTCCAACCTGGGATCACACGATTAAGTGGGAAAGTTGTAGGTTCGTTACGTGAGTATGAGCTATCAAACTCAGTGCCATCAAGTAAAGTACCTTTGTAATGTACTTTTACAACGTCAGTTGCTACTGGTTTTTCGCCTTCACCTTCAGTGATCACTTCGTACTGTAAGCCAGACTCAGTAACAGTAACACCTTCTTTCTTCGCGTTTTCAGCTAAGAACTTTTCACCTTCAGCTTTGCTTTTTTCAGCTTCTACTTTTGCTTTTTCTTCTTGCTTAGTACGCATGCTTTGATCAAGTGCAGTTAACACTTCACGAATTTTTTCATCGTCTAGTTTAGCGTTACCAGCAAGGGCATCTTCAAAGCCACGCTTTAATAGCGCTTCGTCTAACTCAATACCTAGCTCTTTTTTATCAGCTAAATCTTGGTTTAAGAAGTTACCAACAGATGCACCGATACCGTAGGCTTGTTGTTGTGCTTCAGTCTCTAGTTTAACTTCAGCTTGCTGTTCTTTTTTTGCTTCTTGATTACAAGCTGTTAGCGCTAAAACTGACGCTGCAATCAATGACAATTTAATCGTCTTTCTCATTTTATATCTCCGACACACTTTGCAGTTGTCAATTATTGTATTATTACTAGTTAAAGGTTAACGACCTATTATGGTAGGCTGCTTGTCTAATAACTAAACTTTATGCAAACGCATAATCTAGTGATTAGACTAACAACCTTGGCTTTTAACGAGCCCTAGTCTAACCTCTCAATCACTAAGAGTTAAGGGGAAATACCTGTAATATGTCGATATTTCGTACTTTTTTATATCTACTAAGCTTTGGCTTAGTTGTTGCGTGCACTGAGCAACATGAGCAATCCGCTGAACGATATGAACATGCGGCTAAAGGTGCGTTTGCATCTGCTCTTTCGCATGATGGCAAATACAGCTTGATCTCATCAATACACCATGGGGTCGCGCTGTGGGATAATCAACAGCAGGTATTAAAATACCAATGGTTTCAACAACAAGCTCAAGATAGCCTTGTGCATACAGTGGCAATCTCTTACGACAATAGCCATGCAGTCACCGCTGAAAAGTCCACATTTGCAGTATGGGACATTAGCACCGGTGAAAACACGGGCTACTATAAAATACATGCCTCAACAATTAGAGATATCGCCATAAGTAACCAAGGGCGTAGCGTTTTATATGGCCGCGCCGACGGTGTAGTCGTTTACCTCGACTTAGAAACCGGAAGGCGTATAGAGTTCCTCGGTCATCAAGAAAAAGTCAACGTTGTTGATCTATCTCCCAATGGCCACTATGCAATTAGTGGCTCAAATGATTACGTAGCTTACTTTTGGGATACTCGCACAGGGCAAGTAATCCACCGCTTTAATCACCCGACTCGTGTCACTCAGGTTGCGCTTGATCCACAGGGTCGATATGCATTTACAGCAGATAGTATGAAGCAAGCAAATGTATGGCAACTGACTACAGGTGATCTTGTTAGCAAACTGGCGTATATTGCGCGTCAGAAAATTTTTACCGCCGTGCGCTTTAATGATCAAGGCACCTTAATTGCAACCGGTTCACCGAATCGACTCGTGGATTTATGGCAACTGGACTCAGGTAAAAAATTACAAACGTGGCAAGTACTCCCTCGTGAAGGCAGTCGCCCAAAATCAGCCGTGGTGTTAGATGTTGCGTTTACAGATAACAACCAAGCGTTATTAACCGAAAGCTCCAGCGGATTCGCTGAAAGTTTTAATTTAAGAGAATCGAATGAATACAATTGAAGATCGTCTCATGGAACTTGAAGCGAAAGTCGCCTTTCAAGATGAAACAATTGAAATATTGAATGATGAGCTTAAAGCGCACCAACAGCAATTGGCAAAAATGAAGCGCCAAACCGAATTGCTCGCAGAAAAAATTAAAGAGGCGCAACAGCCTTCTCTTATGTCACAGTTACAAGAGCCGCCTCCGCCACATTACTAAGCATACAATAATGGCCGGGTTAATCACCCGGCTTAAATACCCCAATTACCTGTTCAAATTGACGTGTTGAAGCTTGTACAGCTTTCTCTGGCTGGGTCATTTTATGGCCACACTGTACACACTCCACTTTTTCGACATCATGCTCTTTATAAAGCATCATGGTGTCCATAGCTCCACATTCTGGGCATGACGCACCAGCAATAAAGCGTTTTTTTTGTCTCATAAGTGATCTCCCGTGGCATGTAGGCCGCTATTTTAGCCTAATAATTCTCTGTTTGATACGATTGCGAAGCCTTATAGGATCCGTGTTATGATAACGCAACTTAACTAGGACTCAGCATAGTATTTTTCAATGATCCAAATCTCAGATATCGAACTACTTCGTGGTGGTAAAGCACTCCTTAAAGGAGCCAGCGCCACACTTTTCCCTGAACATAAAGTTGGTCTTGTTGGGGCTAATGGTTGTGGTAAGTCAACACTGTTTAGTTTGCTAAAGTCTGAGTTGCAGCTCGATGCGGGTGAATGCAGCATCCCTAAAGATTGGTCCATCGCCTCTGTTAAACAAGAAACACCGGCACTGGAAATAAGTGCGCTTGATTATGTTTTGCAAGGCCACCCTGAGTATTATGCGCTCAGAATCGCACTCCGAGAAGCTGAAAAAAATGACGATGGCGCAGCACAAGCCAAAGCGCATATCGGCCTTGAACATATTCAAGGTTATAGCATCGAAGCCAAAGCAGGTGAACTGCTACATGGCTTAGGTTTTAGTAATGAGCAAATAGACAACCCTGTCAGCGCCTTTTCAGGTGGGTGGCGTATGCGTCTAAACTTGGCTCAAGCGCTTATTCGTGACGCTGACTTATTGCTGTTAGATGAACCAACCAACCACTTAGATCTCGATGCCGTATACTGGTTAGAGCGCTTTTTACGCGCCTATACTGGCACCCTAGTACTGATTTCTCACGACCGTGAATTCTTAGACGCGGTGGTTGATCAAATTTGGCACATCGATCAGCAAAAAATTAATGTTTACAAAGGCCACTACTCGCAATTCGAACGCCAAAAAGCGGAGCGTTTACTGCAACAGCAAGCTATGTTCGAAAAACAACAAGAACAAATCGCTCATCTAGAAAAGTTTATTACACGCTTTAAGGCTAAAGCCAGTAAAGCAAAACAAGCACAAAGCCGTGTAAAAGCCTTAGAGCGAATGGAAAAACTAGCGCCTGCGCATGCCGATTCCCCTTTCGATTTTGAATTTGCAGACCCCACTGCGCTGCCAAACCCCTTGATGACACTCGACCAAGCCAAAGCGGGCTATGGCGACATCACTATTCTACATAGTATTAAGCTAAACCTAGTACCAGGTAGCCGTATTGCCCTGCTTGGTCGAAATGGTGCGGGTAAGTCTACACTTATCAAGCTATTAGCAGGTGAACTTGACCCACAAGCGGGCGAAGTGTTCCAGCATCAAGGCTTAAATATTGGTTACTTTGCGCAGCACCAACTGGAGTCTCTTGATTTAACAGCCAGTGCTGTTACGCATTTACAACGTTTAAATCCGCAAGCAACAGAGCAATCACTGCGCGACTTTTTAGGGGGCTTTGCTTTCATTGGTGATAAAGCCCTTGAGCCAGTTGCGCCATTTTCGGGGGGTGAAAAAGCACGTTTAGTGCTGGCTATGTTGGTATATCAAAAGCCTAACTTACTCTTACTGGATGAGCCTACCAACCACCTAGATTTAGAAATGCGACATGCTCTTGTCATGGCACTACAGGGATTTGAAGGTGCGATGGTTACCGTATCGCACGACCGCCATATGCTAAAAAATACCGCCGATGAGTATTACCTTGTTGATAACGGCGAAGTCACGCAATTTGGCTACGACCTTGATGCTTATTACCAGTGGCTACTCAATGCGAATAAAGAAGCGGCAAAAACACCAGAAGACAATGCAACAAAAGCTCATTCAAGTGTAAACCGCAAGGAACAAAAGCGCTTAGAAGCTGAGTTTAGAAAGTCAGTGCAGCCATTAAAAAAACAAATCGACACGCTTGAAAAGCAGCTCGATAAGTACTCAATAGAGCTTAGTGAAGTTGAAACTGCGCTCGGCGACAATGATTTATATAATGACGACAATAAAGCGAAGCTAACAAAGTTACTAGCAAAGCAAGCTGAGTTAACCCCAAAACTAAATGCCGTTGAAGAAGAATTATTGATGGCGCTGGAAGAACTCGAAGAAAAAGAACAGGCCTTCGCCGATGAAACCGCTTAATAGCGAAGCATTTTGGCAGTTTGCGTGTCGACTTTATGATGAAGAAGGCATGCAAACACGGCTGTTAGGTTATCAAAACCAGCAAGGCAAAAATGTGAATGTGTGCTTGTTGCTTTATTATTTAGATTCTCTTGAGCTTGCTTTAAACGAATCTCAACTTAATCAGCTTGAGTTATGCATTGGTGAGTTTGACCAGCAGGTATTAAAACCTCTACGCACGGCTCGCGCCTATCTAAAAGCTAATCAAAGCGAAATTGCTGACTACACCACAATTCGTAAAGAATTACTCAGTGCAGAACTCAAGCTCGAAAAACAACAGCAGCAAATGCTCATTGATAGCGTGAATACTTGCACACTGACATCAAACCCAAAAGCAGATAATTTAAAGTTGTATATAAGATAAAGGTGATTAGCAAACCCAACTCATATCACCACTACCTTACCCCGTAAAATTTCACAGCAATAAAATAACGCTCTCGCTCGAATAAAGGCGAGTACTAATAACTTAGACTCAGTAAACTTGATCCAAATCAACTTCTAAATCGCCTTGTGTAGCTTCAGGAAAATAGCTTGATCTGGATCATGTCAGGCTATGCCAAGCCAGCCTATGATTAACCCATAGACATTAGGAGGCACAACCATGAACGTATTCTTTAGAGATTTTTTTAGCGACCCAGTCTTATTTATGTCATTTGGCATTTTGGCAGTTGTTATCGTTTTATGCCTTTTTTACGTCGGGTATTTCATTAAAAAAGTACACGACGCTGAAGTTCCTAAGTAAGAATTAAGCACGACGCACAAAGCCCCTATCCAATTTTATTGTTTAGGGGCTTTTTATTTGCATAAGCCAAAATCGTTAAACTGTTCTAAAAAAGCAAAAACTTGCTACAATAGGCGCTTGTTTTGTCTTTAAAGTGTCAACTATGTTACCTGAGTTTAAACCTGCGTGGTGGATGCGCAATCGTCATTTACAAACCATAATGCCGCGCTTTTTTCGCCCTTTTCATAAAACACGTTACAACTTATCGACACTCAACACTCCAGATGGTGATTTCTTAGAGCTTGCATGGGCACAACCCCACAATGACCACGCACCACTGGCAATTGTATTGCACGGGCTTGAAGGCAATATAAATAGCTTTTATGCCAAAGGCATGATGAAAAAACTAAAGCAGCAAGGGTTTGCGGTTGTGCTTATGCATTTTCGCAACTGCTCACGGGAAGTTAATCGATTGGCTCGTGCCTATCATAGTGGTGAAACTGAAGACCTGCGCTTTTTTATTAATTATTTGAAAGGCAAATTTCCTTCTCGCCCATTATTTGCCGTCGGTTTTTCTTTAGGTGGCAATGTCTTAGCTAAATACTTAGGTGAACAAGGCCAATCCTCACACTTAACTGGCGCCGCGGTAGTATCGGCGCCATTTGACTTGTCTGCCTCGTGTGAAATTATTCGTAAAAGTTTGTGCAAGATATACCAAAAATACCTGCTTGATCGCATGAAAAAATCAATGCAAAGAAAGTTGCCACAAATTCAGCAACAAATAAATCTAACACCTGAAAAGTTAAAGTCGATTAATGACTTATGGCAGTTTGACGACATGCTGACCGCCCCCTTACATGGCTTTTCAGGGGCAGAAGATTATTATCAACAAGCCAGTGCTAAACCTTATCTAAAAACAATCGCGACACCGACTTTAATCGTACATGCTAAAGATGACCCCATGCTATCAGTTAAAGCAGTACCTAATGGTACAGATGTCAGTGACTATGTTACTCTGCGGGTGTCAGATAAAGGCGGACACGTAGGCTTTATTAGTGGTAATAACCCATTTAAGCCTGTTTATTGGTTAGAGCACATAGTGCCTAGCTACTTCACACAGATCGTTAAAAAAGAGCAGTTATGATCATCCCTCATGAACAAATTGATAAAGACACGCTATATAACTTAATTGAAAGCTATGTGCTACGTGAAGGCACCGATTATGGTGAGCAAGAGGTAAGTATTGAAAATAAAGTTGCGCAGGTTCATCAACAGCTTAAAAGTGGTGAAGCGATGGTGTTTTTTTCTGAGTTACATGAATCGGTAACAATAATATCGAAAGCTGAATTCATTGCTCTGCAAGCTGATCCTGAGTATCAGGCGTCGTTTAACGACTAAACTTGTAAGTTATACTGTAACCCTTCACAATGGCTTTTTAACTTAAAGAGCCATTAAAAATGAAAAAACTAAGCTCATTGGTTGCCGCCGTTTCGCTGGCTTTAATTAGCCAAGCACACGCTGAACAGGCTACTGCATCAGACAAAGCCATAAAACTGGCAAAAGACACTATTTTAATCGACACCCATATCGATGTTCCTTATCGCATTCATAATAAGTGGGCTGATGTAACAAAAGCCACCGATGACGGCGATTTTGACTACCCACGCGCAGTACAAGGAGGTTTAAACGCTCCTTTTATGTCGATTTATATTCCTGCAAACCTAGAATTTGAAGGCAAAGGGAAAAGCTACCAACTTGCTAATCAGCTGATTGATAGTATGGAAGCCATTGTGCAACGTGCTCCTGATAAGTTTGCTATTGCAGATTCAACCGCCGATATCAAAGCGCAGTTTAAACAAGGCAAAATGTCGATTGCAATGGGTATGGAAAACGGCTCGCCGATTGAAGGTGAGATGAAAAACCTTAAGCATTTTTATGATCGTGGTGTACGTTACATCACCCTTGCACACTCACAGAGCAACCACATTTCTGACTCATCTTATGATATCCGCCGTAAATGGAAAGGCCTGAGCCCATTCGGTAAAGAACTGGTTAAAGAAATGAACAACATAGGTATGTTGGTAGATGTTTCACATATTTCTGATGATGCATTTTATCAAGTAATGGAAATTTCAAAAGTCCCTGTGATTGCATCACACTCTTCACTTCGTAAATATACGCCTGGCTTTGAGCGTAATATGAATGATGACATGCTATTAGCGCTGAAAAAGAATGGCGGCGTTATTCAAATCAACTTTGGTTCAAGCTTTGTAACAGCACAAGCTGGCTCTTGGTATGACCAACTAAAATCAGCAAAAGCCGATAAGAAAAAAGACGGTACTAAGCTAAGCAAAGATTTTGACGCAGCTTATCGTGCTAAAAACCCATTCCCTTATGCAAGCCTTGAGCAGGTGCTAGATCACATCGACCATGTCGTTGAGCTCATTGGTATTGATTATGTTGGTATTGGCTCTGACTACGATGGTGTAGGCGACTCTCTACCTACTGGCTTAAAAGATGTAGCAAGCTACCCTAACCTTGTTCAAGGGCTTATGGATAGAGGCTACAGCGATAAAGATATTAAAAAGATTCTAAGTGGCAATATGCTACGTGTTTGGCAACAAGCTGAAGCGTATGCAAAAGCGCACTAATTTTTAATCACCAATCAAAGCGCAGTACTCACTGCGCTTTTTGTTTTTATCAGTACAAGTGATTGATCATACTAATTGCCTGTTTTAATCTGCTGGTATTACACAGCAACTTGGATTATGTGATATGTCGACTTGGCAAGGAAATATTGCACTTGCTTTGGCAAGCACTGCGCTTGGACTAACGGTTTACAACCATTTCAGTGTAGATAAGCAACGTGCTCCTAGCTCACTTCCCTTTACTATCGATGATTCAATTATTCCCAAACAAGATAGAGAAAACCTCGTTGCTCTACATGGTTATATTCTTGACTTAGAGACACGTATTAACGAGCTTGAAAATAGAACGCCCACGATTGAGCCTTCGCTTATCGAATCAAAAGTAAAACAAGTCATCGAAGAGCGTGAAAAAGCACGTATCGCAGAAGCAACGAAAAGAAATCCTTCCGTAAATTGGTTCCGACATTTACCTGAAGATTATCGACAGCGTATAAAAGCCGATCCGAACTACGCGAATAAATCGATTAATGATGCATTTACAGCGTTATTAAACATGAGTAATACCGACGATGATCGCCTAGCAGCTTATGGACAACTCAAAATGACCTTAGGTATGCTGAGACGAGACTTGGATGATACACAGGAATCCTCGGCCATTGATGCCATGATAAGCATCAGTGAGTATACAAACGAGCCTAAGATACGCATTCAAGCATTGGAGAATTTATCTCACTTAGATGCAGTTTCACCTAAACTAGCCGACTATTTTCAAAAGCTGTTATTAAATGATGCGAATGAGTACGTTAAAAATCTTTCAGCAAGTGCATTAGTGGCGCAGTTTTTCCGCGCCAAGCAGTTGGGAAAAACCCAATTAGCGACGACTCTGGCACAGCGCATCCAAATTCTAGAATCCAATGGTGATAGTAAAGTGGCGAATGCTATGACTAATAACCTTAAGCACCCGCACTTAAGAGATGAGCTCAATAAATTTATCGAGCAGTAGCTAAAACTTTCTGTTAGGCATTAAAAAAGGCCGCCTAAGCGACCTTTTTCACAGTGTTACTGCAATCTGTAGATTATTCTACGATTGTAGCTACAACACCAGCACCAACTGTACGGCCACCTTCACGGATAGCGAAGCGTAAACCTTCGTCCATCGCGATTGGAGCGATTAGCTCTACAGTCATCTTGATGTTGTCACCAGGCATTACCATTTCTACGCCGTCTGGTAACTGTACGTCACCTGTTACGTCAGTTGTACGGAAGTAGAACTGTGGACGGTAACCTTTGAAGAATGGCGTGTGACGACCACCTTCATCTTTAGACAGTACGTATACTT
>Ga0213832_1000640_pt1 | contig 18231 bp, 20 predicted proteins | sample SWATP13_FD_161660 | JGI IMG/M metagenome (GOLD analysis project Ga0213832, IMG submission 161660) | Coastal seawater microbial communities from Marineland, Florida, United States - SWA TP1 #3 | ecosystem: Environmental > Aquatic > Marine > Coastal | place: USA: Florida | collected 2016-08-06 | reverse complement strand
GCCAGTAACGTTGGCTTGATATCGCTTAGGCCAGAAAAAGCAAATTCCCATAGCATAAACAACACCAACTCTGACACACCGAGCAGGTAGCGGCTCAGTCCAACAAGCGATTATGCAACACAAACAGCGTGTCGCATAAATACTAAAATGTTATGAATCAAGGACGAGATTATGTACATCTTTGAAATAATAAAACCCGGTACATGGTTAGACTATGAAGATCGTGATTGGTCGTGGGAAATCGAAGGTATTTTACGTAGTTTGGAAAGTCAGTTCTATGAGGCTAACCTTGCGCTAAACATGTTTCTACACTCCATACAGAGAGATCGTAATTCTCATTCACAAGAAAAGTGGGAAGCGGAATCCAACCGCCGCTCTGAGATTCGACGTGAAGTTGAGGCGAAGTATGACAATCCTCACAATCACGAGTTTTGGGATGAAATTCAGTTAGAAACTGAAATAAGATTTAAAAGAGAGCAGTGGCAGTCGGGAAAACTCCCTAGGGAGTTTGAGCATAACCAAGCATTTATGCATGCTCGCGCATTCCTGTATGCACTCGATTCTTTTGATAAATTTCTAAATGTCTTAAAAAAGCAATCAAATGTTCCCCCTGTGCTAGAAGATCTTCATGCGAGGTTTGGTGACTCATTTCCTCATTTACGTGGAGTCAGAAATAGTTCACAGCACATGGAAGATCGTTCGAGAGGTCTTGGGGCAGGAAGAAACCCGCAGCCGCTCGAGCTGAAACCTATAGATAATGGTTTTATAAAAGCTGACGGTGGCGCGCTTGTCTTAAATAGCCTAAATGGAACTAAATATGGCAATACCATGGCAGACGGACACTATGGTGAAGTGGATGTATCTCCACCATCAATGGAAGCGTTACACTCCATATTCCAAGATATCTTAAATGCGTTCGAATGGAAGGGGTCAAAATGTCACCTACCGAGCAATTAATTCATAACAAAAAGCTCAAAGGCGACGCCAAAAAACGGCGCACTTTAGCTTGGCGTTAAATGACAATATATTATTTAGTATTGCTTAACTAGGATGAGCTATGACAAAATTTAAATGCATACAATTAATTTCATTACTATTTTTCAGTTCTACTGTCTTTTCTAGCAATATCCATGTAGAGAAAGTATCCGAACAAGTTCATATTTTGAGTGGAAAGGAGTACGGAACTAATATTGGATTAATAACTACAGAGAATGGTTTGACCTTAATCGATCCCATGCCAGGGGGTGGGCATTTACTAGAGTTAGATAATATAGTTAAGTCAATTTCCAATAAGTCCATAATTTATATCTTGAATACTCACACACATTCAGATCATACGGGTGGTAATGAGTTTTTCATAGAGCAAGGCGCAAAGCTTGTCGAGAGTATTACTACTTCAGATGATCTTGTTCATATTAAAGTGAAGTCACACTCATCGAATGACAATATTTATTACCACAAAATTAGCAATACTATCTTTGTTGGTGATGTTTTCGATACCAGTTGGCACCCAACATTTTATGCAGGTGGATTTCAAGGTTTTAATGATGCGATTGATGCAATTATGAAGCTAGGTGACGAAGAGTCTCTCATAGTGCCCGGCCATGGCGCACCAGCAAGAAAGTTGTCTTTACTAGAATTCAGAAAAAATACTTCAGAATGGATAATGAGAGTCCGAGAGCTACACCAAAAAGGGTGGGATGAAGACCGAATAATGAAGGATGCTCAAGCTAAGAGTATTGTGGAAAAATTCAATTTAGGCGGTAGGTCACCATTCCTTCCCCAAGAAGCATTCAAAAGATTTGTAGAAAGAACAATTTCGGTGATAGAAAAAGAGAAAGGCATGTAATAAGGGGTTTAAGGCGGATTCGTAACAGTTGGTTCGATTCCGCTTTGCTTCACAAATTTAGCCCACTTTTACTCTCCGCTTAATGCGTTACCAATGTCTAGCCATTGTACAGATCCGTCTGTCGATTCTAACTCATAAATGTCCAAAAACGTGTTAGAACGAACTTCCGCTGATCGCTCACAACCGCCTGTCAGATGAAATTTAAACCTATTCATTAAAACTGTAAGAACAGATATGAGCTACTATAATTAAAGCTTGAGGCGCTAGCTCCTAACTAGCGATTTTCTTACTATTACTGCGACCACCCCAAAACGCCCTAAACAATCTCATTAACCCAAGCGTTGAAACGGCAATCCCCACAATCACAAACTCAAAGTACTAAGGCGCACCTTTATAGCCCATTGCTTGCCAACCTTTTTGCATATACGGTTGCATCTGGTATGAAGTGACAGATGAATAAACTTAAAAAGAATAATGATTTCATCCATAAAGGTTTTGTCGCGGCGGACTTCCCCTGAACAACTAGACATCTAGGACTCTTGTTAATTTATTTTCATTAAGCAAAATCACAAGGAAGTTGATTATGCATCACCAATCCAATTTTATATCACCTTGCTCTTTTTAGACTTGGCCGCAAAACAAAAGCTAAGTTCGACTATATTCACACTACACCTACCTTAATTGTCAGAATTATGGCGCTGAGCTCTAAGGGCTAATAGATAAAAGGCTGACCTTCGGTTAAAAGGGTAGGTGGAGTGAGTGTTTTTTGTTCTCAATAAGCTTGTAAAATAACCAGTAGGTTGTTTTTTATGCTTATATAGGTAGCTGAGCGAATAGTTTTTATTCAAAACTATGTAATGGCTCAAAATTTGCTTGTAAATCGCATCTTTATTTATACCTAAATATGAAGGAACAAAAAAATGACTTTATCTACTTTATTACTATCTACTTTATCTTCAACTGCTTTACCTGCACAGTCTTTTGATACAACTAAACTTCAAGGTACTGGTGGGATCGTAATAATTAGAAAGAAAAAGCAAGAATACCAATTAAATGGTACAGGTGGTATTGTTATCATTAGAAAAAATAAGAAAGAAAATTAAAATAAATAAACCAGCAATTTGCTGGTTTTTTTCTTCATTTCATTTTACCCTTTGAATTCGTTTAGAGGGTGAAAAATGCTTGAATCTATTCAAAATTTGTACAATAACTTGTTAGTTGCAACCGAGGATCATCGAGTTATTTCGCTCCAAGCTATTATAGCGACTATGTATGTTTTAGCACTGGCCTCTTCATTGTATCGAGCACTTAAAAATAGAGAACACTTTAGTGACTTTTTATCAATAGCATCTGTAGTTGTAAAATATGCACTAACTTCACTTTTGATGGAGTACGTTCTAATTTTTATAGCAGAAAATAAAAGTATAGGAAATACGCAACATATTTACCTCGTAGCATCTTTAATTAATGTGCTTAGTATTTATTTTTTGTATTACTTGCATACAAAATTCAGTTACAAGTTTGGAAACTTGTTCTTTTGTGTCATTAAGCTAACAACTCTTCTATCCTTTGCTCATCTTATTTTATGGTTTAAATTGGTTGTTTTAAATATACAAGAAGAGCATGCCTATGTTCACTACATTTACAGCTTTATCGTCTTATATGTAAGTATCGCACTTGCAATTGTGATGCTTTTTCCTCGCTTGCTTAAAACTAAGCTAAAGGTTTTAGTAAGTCCGAGCTGGCCCTGATAGATAAATATGTATAAATGATAACTTTGTTATATATCAGCTTTCTACTTTCATTTATAATGCTTTTTACTGATATGTTGAAAGCTAACTTTGGGTGTATAGTAACATTCAGTTTACCGAGGGACCGTAATGCTTGAACTTATATACATAGCCATTGCCGTTTTAGCCATCATGCTGGTTGCCAGTATTTGGTTAATTTCGCGTAAGGGCATTTTTGAAGATCAGATAAGAACAAAGTCTGTTGAAGCTGTTTGGTGTACCATTCAAGCTGAAAATGAAACAGACCTAAACCGTGCTATTAAACTTTTTAATAAAGCTGAGCAACTCAAAGGCGAAATTGCGGGGCTGATTGGTCAGTCGCCAGACTTAGAGCAATTGTCATTGGCGGATAGCTGCTGCAATTTGGCAGATAAAGAGCTGAAAGACATGTCGTTAGGCGAGTTACAGCGATATTATGATCAGCAAAATAACATCGCTAATATCTATAACGAGTTATACAAAGGTAGAAATTAAAAGCCAGATTATTTGATCTGGCTTTGTATTTTGATTTCGTTTTCTATTTGCTTAACTTGAATTTTTGCTAATTGGTTAAGCGCTTCTTGTGTTTGATTATCACCTTTTATCAATCCTGCTGTTGATAACTTTTTAATGCTTTTAATAATGCCATTATTAACCGCTTGTAATAAATCACCATCCAGCGTCATCGTATTTTGGTTATGACCATTTAATACAAAATCAAAACTTGTGTCTGTCATTTTACATGCGGTATCAATGACTTCGTAGGGTGGAGTTGCACTGTCAATGCAGTGATCGCAAAACCCAGATTTTAATGATAAGTAGTGTTCCAATTCAGTATTATTTTTCACTTCACATAGCTTACATAAGCGTTGAAAAATCTCGCTTATGCGCTGCTGCTCAGTATTGAGTTTATAATTGAACATGGCAGCTCCTTGCTTGTTTTTGCCTATCTTAAACGACTTTTAACTAAATCGCATTGATAAAGCGATGATTGAACTTACTTTTTTACGAAACAAACAATGCTATTTGATGATATAACCCTATTCCTACTAGTACATTAAACGGAAACGTAACCCCTAAAGAACTAAGCATTGCTAAGCCGATATCAGCATCTGGAATCGCTGCTTTTATTGCTGCCGGCGCTGCTATGTAAGAAGCACTCGCAACTAGGCTACCTAATATAACAATGGATCCTAGCTCGAGCTGTAAAGCGGTGCCGACAAAAACACCTATTGCACCTAGTAGGTTAGGGGTTATGATAGCGAATAGCGCTAATCGCCATTGATGCCAAGGGATTGGGCGTAAAGTTTGCGCTGCCATTAAACCCATTTCAAGTAAGAATAGCGCCAGTACTACTTTGAAGCTGTTAGTTAATAAGCTTGTAACTTGGCTTCCTTCTTGGGTGCCGTACATCATACCAATGATCACGCCACCGACGAGCAATATCACGCTTTTGTTGGTGAGAGTTTCATGCCATAGGGCTTTAAGTGATAAGTTTTGCCCAGAGCCATTACCTAAGCGGCGATAAAGTAATAAACCAACGATGATGGCAGGTAACTCAAGCATCACTAAATAGAGTGTTACTTCTGCACCTACATTTAACGAATTAGACTCGGCATAGGCCAATGCAACAGCGAATGTACCGGCACTTACTGAGCCGTAATGCGCAGCAATACTTGCGCTATTTGCGATTGATAAATTAAGTGCATATTTTAAAAAAGGAAAAAGCAGTAACGGAATACAAGCGCCAAGTAGTAATACAGAGCCCATTTCAGGTAGCAATTGCCAATGTAAATTGCCATGTAATACCATTCCACCTTTTAGGCCTATAGTCAGCATGAGTAATAAACTCAATGTTTCGTAGGTTGCTTGGGGAATTTTTAAATCCGACCTTAATAAGCCAGCGATGACACCTAAAACAAAAAACATTACAACAATATCAGGCACTTTGTTCTCCTCTTAGTTAAAGCGCCGCTATTCTAGATAAAAATTAATATAGAAAATAATTAAATAGTTGATATCATCATATAGGTGATTATCTATAGGTGGTGTATGGATCTAAGGCATATCTCTTTTCGTTTATTAGAAGTGTTTATGTGTGTTGTTAAAACACGCTCAATTAGTGAAACTGCGAGGCAATTATACTTAACGCAACCTACAGTATCGCAGCAAATAAAACGCTTACAAGAAACAGTCAATGAGCCATTAATTGTTGTTAACCAACAGCGTATACATGTTACAGAAGCGGGCTTTGCACTTTTTCAGACATGCCAGCAAGTGTTTGGGCACTTTGATGATTACCGAGACTACTTAGCCGAGCTCAGAGGGGGGGAGCGTGGTCAATGCAAGATTGCCATCGTGAATACTGCGCAATATATTCTACCTAAGCTATTGGGCCCTTATAGTAATTTACATCCGCACGTTGAATTACCGCTTGAAATTGGTAATCGTGCTGAGGTGTTAGCTCGTTTTGAAAGAGGGGAAGATGATATTTATGTTTTCAGTCATCCGCCTTCGTTGGAGCACGCAAAAGCTGCGCGTTTTTTACAAAATCCACTGGTCTTTATTGCGCCAAAAAACCATCACCTTGCTTTGCAAAAAAATGTAAACCTAAAAGCGTTAGTAACGGAGCGTTTTTTATTACGAGAACCAGGCTCTGCTACGCGTATGTTATTTGAAAGTGAACTACAAAGTAGGGGCTTTGTATTAAGTAACACTGTGCAGATGGCAAGCAATGAAGCTATTCGTGTATCGGTTGGCTCGGGTATGGGCTTGGGGGTTGTTTCTCGGCATGTTTTACCTGCGCATGACACTTCGTTTTGCATCCTTAATGTGGCCGATGTTCAGATTGCAAGTCATTGGTATTTTGTTGTTAGAACTGACCGGCACTTATCGCACGCTGCAAGAAGCTTTTTAAAGTTTGCTGAGTTAAATTTAGAGCAATGCTTAGATAAAGCTTGGATAACAAATGAATTAAGTACGCTTAACGACAGCCTTGGTTATTAATAAAGCTAAAAGGCCATCATGACCACTTGGTTGCGGCCATTACTTTTGGCTTTATAAAGCCCTTTGTCTGCTTGGGCGAGTAATTCGTTAATGTTATTGCTGCCAGATTTGTGTGTAATTATTCCAACGCTAATCGATAGCTTTATTTCGTGCTGCTGATGTATAAACGTTTCACTATTAATCGCTACACGTATGCGCTCAGACAATGCTTGGCCTTTTTGTAAACTGGTGTTGGTGAGCAGTACGGCAAATTCTTCGCCTCCTATTCGTGCGATAAGATCGCCTTCCCTAAGTTGCGATTTAATTTTATTGGCAACCCATTTTAATGCTTCATCGCCAGTATCATGACCATATTGATCGTTCACTTTTTTAAAAAAGTCGATATCGATCATCAGTGCACAGAGTTCGGTTAAGTTATTGTTGGCTTGTTCTAAATAGTTATTGCTAATAGTTAAAAACGCGCGTCTGTTTAGTAAGCCTGTTAGCGGGTCTCTATTGGCCAAGTCACTTAAAATTTGCTCAGACTCTAAAAACATAAGTAAGGGCCAAATCATCGCCGTTAGTGTGGTTATCACAATATGACTCAGTAAGATAATGGCGAGTATTTGTGAGAAATCGAAAGTAAATATATTAAGCCCATCTATCACTAATAACCCTAGCTGTAAGAGCATAATGCAAGCATGCAAAACAAAACATAGCTGTAACAGGACCAAGTGAATAATATGCTTGACATTGAGTTTTCTTAGTGCATAAGCCGCATAACTAAAACATGCAGCAATCACTGCTGTTGTTATAAGTTGATTAACTGAGTTGCTATACAAAGGTAATAATACGATTGCACTAGCGCCCAATAAATAAGCGCACAACTTTAACTTTTGTTTTTCGGATTGCGTATACGCATGTATACCCAAAATAGCTGCTAACGGAGCTGAAATTATGAGTAAGTCTGCTATGTAATGGGTGATAAATGGCAGATCTACAAAGAGCCTTAAAGAGGCTGTAATTTGCGCTAACACAAAAATTAGGCATGAGCTTCCCCAGTACAAATAGCTAGACTGCTTTCTTAAAAAGTACAAAGACAGTAAAAAAGCACCAATTATTAGGTTCAATAAAATTGAGATACTAATAATGGTGGGTAGGTGCACCATATATAATCCTAAACTCACACATTTTTGTTTTCACATTAATTATTATGTATTGGTTGAGTTATGGCAATACGCATTTAGTTCTTACAATTTTAGACTTTCCAGTGCTGGTTTAAGGGTTGGATAATGAAAACGGTAATTATGTGCGAGCACTTTTTTGGGCAGTACGAATTGCCCATGTAGTAGTAGGTCTGACATTTCACCCATCATCAACTTTAATACCCAACCAGGCATTCTAAGCATTGCTGGTCGCGACAGTACACTGCCTAAGGTTTGGCTAAACACGTTATTACTTACGGGGTCGGGAGCGGTTGCGTTAACAGGGCCATGAATGTCTTCGTGTGTGAGTATAAATAAAATAAGCTGGATCATGTCATCAATGTGTATCCACGACATACCTTGCTGCCCATGACCGAGTGGCCCACCTAAGCCAAACTTGAATGCGGGTAGCATTTTTGACAAGGCGCCGCCTTGTTTAGCAAGCACGATGCCGGTTCTTAACAGGCATACTCGTGTTTTCTCTGATTCTGCTTTTGTAGCTGCACGCTCCCAATCACGGCACAGCACATGACTAAACTCAGGGTAGATATCATTAAATTCTTCATCAATATGATTATCATTTTGACGGCCGTAAAAACCTATTGCACTACCAGATATAAAAGTATGAGGAGGTGACTCACAGCGATTAATAGCTTTGCTAATTTGCTGTGTTAGATTGACTCGACTCTCAAAAAGTGTGCGCTTTTGTGATTCACTCCAGCGTTTATTTACAATAGGCTCACCCGCTAAATTTATCACCGCATCGATGTCTTCAAAGTCGACTTCATCGAGTGTCTGTACAGCATGTACTTGATGTGTAAGCAGCACATTTGCTTGAATTGGATTACGACTAAGTACAGTTACTTTATGATGATTAAGTAAAAAAGGGCACAAGTGTTTACCAATTAATCCCGTTCCACCGGTTAACAAAATATGCATAGCGATACCCTTTTTATAAATATGCGTGTATGTTTTTTATACATAGCACGTCTGCTTTTTGCAAATTTATACGTAAAATGACATATTTACGTTCAGTTTTCATCGTTAGATTGGTAGAAAAAATAGGTTTTATTAGCTGTTGTTTTCGCTTTGTACATTGCTGTGTCAGCATTTTTTATTAATTGTAGTGCATCACAACTATGATCTGGAGCGATTGATACCCCAATACTTAAAGAAACTTCAATACGCTGATTTGCGACTTCAAATGGTAATTTAAATTGCGCAATTAAATGAGCGATCATCGCTTCAACATAGGATGTCTTGGCTGTGTTATGCATAATAACGATAAATTCATCTCCGCCGTAGCGGTATATATCATCGTCTGCACGGGTTGATGAACTGATCCGCTTTGCCGTTTCTTTTAAAATATCATCACCCACTGCATGACCGTAATGATCGTTTAATTCTTTAAACTTATTTATATCAATAAAAATAACAGCGACCTTACTATCTTCAGTACACAAATTGATAGCATCAATGAGTTGTGACTCTAGTTCTGTACGATTAAGTAATCCTGTTAAATGATCGTGATTAGCTTGGAAGGTGAGCTTTGTCGTTTTTTTATGAATGATCTGGCTCATTCGGTAAAACCGTTTAAGTAAGTAGCTAATTTCATCATGGGCAGTGTAATGTGTAGTATCTGGTTTCTCTCCTCGCTCGAGCTTCTCAGTATTGGTAATTAATAGGTTAAGCGGTTTAAATAACTTATTTCTTATATACACAGCACACAAAACGGAAAGCAAAATAAATAGCGGGATCTGGATAGAAACAATAGAGGTGATTACTTTTCTGTTATGCCTAAACTCTTTTCGTTCGATATCGAGGCGCTGTCTTTCGTCATCTTGAAAAGTGCTTATTTTTTCACTTAGTTGATCCATTATTATTTTTCCCTGGTCACTTCGAACGACGGACATTGCTTTTTTGATTGAGGCATCGGTATTTTGTTGCGCAAGCTCTATTGTTAGTGCAAGTTCAGCAAATTTTTGCTCAACAAGTAAGCGAATGTCACTTAGTTGCTGTTGTTGTTTTTTATTATCAACAGTGAGGCTATTAAGTTCAGATAGTCGAAATTGGCTTTCTTTTATTCCAGAATAATAGGGGGCAAGATAACTTGCATCATGGGTGAGTAAATAGCCACGCTGGCCTGTTTCAGCACTAATTACATCATTATAAAGTAGCTCTGACTCATCAATAATTAAGTGGGTACGAGTAACAGCGTCAAGTTTTGAGCGGCCTTCTTGATCGAGATAAAACACGATGGAAGTATTTAGTAATAACACTAAAAACAGTGATGAGAGTAACAGAGTTAGCTTTAATTTTAGTGACATCAATAAGCCATAATAAAATGAAATGAGCTTTGTTAATGATAAAGTATTGATGATGTTAGAGAATAACGCCAATAAAAGTTTAGCTGAAGGATAAAAAGGCACCTAGGTGATGAACAAAAACAGATTTAGTGACTTTTAATTATAAAAACTAAGTATTTTTGATTGATTTGATGTGTGTTTTTCTATTTATTGGTATGCTGTTATCAAAATAAATCCAGAATTATTACCTAGGGAGTTAGGTTGAACTTTTTACGTCGATTTCATGATATTGTTTCTGATCAGACTCTTTGTTTTGAAGATAAAGTTCAGCACATCTTACGGTTTGGTTTAGATGTTTTTGCCCTCGATTTTGCTATTGTGAGTGAAGTCCGTGAACAGGTTTATACTGTATTGCATGTGGTGTCTCCCAATAATGAAATTGCAGTAGGTACTCAATTTGATTTAGAAAATACATACTGCTTACATACACTTAAGGCTAATAAAGCGTTATCATTTTATCATGCGTCAAAAACACATATCGCAGCACACCCTTGCTATATTAATTTTCAATTAGAGTCTTATATTGGTGCGCCTATTTATCTGGGAAATCAGGTTGTGGGTACGGTTAACTTTTCTGCTCCCCAGCCATCAGCACCTTTTACAAATGAAGCGCATGACTATGTTGAACTTTTTGCTCAATGGCTGGGTAGTGAATTTGCGCGAAATAATAATGCTCAAAAGCTTATCAAAAAGAATTACATGCTGGCTCAAGTTGAAGATGTTGCCAAAATCGGCTCTTGGGAATTTGATTTAACAACCAATCGTATTTATTGGAGTAAACAAACACGCATAATTCATGAAGTAACAGAAGATTATACGCCCAACATAGAGACAGCGATTAATTTTTATAAGCAAGGTGAAAGCCGAAACGCGATTGAAAAAGCCGTGTTAGATGCGATAGAGTATGGCATTGATTGGCAAAACGAAGTTGAGCTTGTAACAGCGAAAGGTAAAACGATTTGGGTATCGACCTTTGGTGAGGCTGAGTTTAATAATGGGCAATGTATTCGCCTAATTGGTACATTCCAAGATATCACCAAAGAAGTGCTACTACGCGAAGAGCTAAAACAGCAAAAGGCCGACGCTGAACGCATATTAAAAGACCGCAGTATCCTGCTTGCAAAAATAAGTCATGAATTGAGAACCCCCCTTAATGGTATTACAGGGATGCTGACAACCTTACTCTATGAAAAATCAGAACAAAAGCGTGAAGAAAAGTTAAAAGTAGCATTGCGCAGTGCTGATATTTTATTGAATATTATTAATGAAGTACTGGATTTCACAAAAATAAATCATGGCGAGTTACAGTTAGAGCCAAGTCACTTCTTACTGAAAACCATTTTTATTGATTTAGTGTCGTTATATAGCCCGTTGTTTGAACAAAAACAGCTTCGGTTTGATACAGACATTAATATTGATGATGAATGCTGGACGTTTTGCGACAACACGCGAATAACTCAAATAGTTTCAAATCTATTGAGTAATGCACTTAAGTTTACCGATGACGGTCATATTAGCATTAAAGCTACCACAACCTCAGAGCAAGATACTGTTGTACTTCACTTACAAGTAAGTGATACAGGGGTTGGTATGACAGAAACCTTTATGAAATCACTGTTTTCACCGTTCACGCAGGAAGTAAATAAAGAGCGTAAAAAAGGGGGCACAGGACTCGGGCTTGCTATTATAAAAGAGTTAATTGATTACATGGGTGGCACAATTAATGTGTCAAGTGAATATCAAAAAGGGAGCTGTTTTGATATTCAATTACCTTTGCAAAAAGGCACGCCACAAAATCAAAGTAACCATAGTGGCAGTGATGTTGATTTATCGTCATTAGCTTTATCGATACTGGTTGTTGATGATAACCAAATCAACCGTTTCGTGCTTTCGGCCTTTCTAGAAAAAATGGGTTTATCCGCTGATTTTGCCTGTGACGGCGTCGATGCAATTAATAAATGTAAGCAAAAACACTATAACTTAATTTTTATGGACTGTGTTATGCCATTGCTGGATGGCCTTGAAGCAACGCGCCAATTAAGAGAACTTGCTATATGTCCTACGGATAAAACCTATATTGTAGCCTTAACGGCAAATACCTCTGCTGATGATAAAGCAGCATGTAAACAAGCGGGTATGGACATGTTTATTTCTAAACCCGTTAAAAACATATTCATTGAACAGGCAATACTTGATGCTAAAGAAAAGTTTGATTTATAAGTAAGTTACAGAATCTTGCTTTTAGGCTTATAAAATTCCACTTTCCTAATTATTTTATCTAACCTATACTGTGTTTATGTACAGTGTTTGTGGTTGTGTATGTTTGTTATTCCTATCTATATTGAAGCAGGTATTACGGGTTTTGAATCGCCTGCGGCAGAGTACAAAGAACTTGGCTTGTCGCTTGATGAGCTGCTTATTAAGCATCCCCATGCAACCTTTATAGGTTTAGCATCAGGTCACTCAATGGTAGATGCAAAAATCTTTGATAAAGACTTATTAATTGTTGATAGAAGCGTGGCTATCCAAAATGGCGACATTATTGTTGCCACTTACAATGGCAGCTTTGTGTGCAAAATTATTGATACCAATAAACGGCAATTATTATCAGCCTCAGACTTATATAAGCCCGTATCAATTTATGAAGACGACCAGTTTAAAGTTGAGGGAGTTGTAACTGCTTGCATACGAACATTTAAGAATAACAAAAGCGTAAACTCCTTATGTATGCGCTAGTTGATGCCGCCGCTTTTTACGCAAGCGCAGAGAAAGTGTTTGATCCCTCCATTCGCTATAAACCGGTTGTTGTCCTAACGAACAACGATGGCTGTATTTGCGCCGTTTGCCCAATCGCTAGAAAGCTAAATATTCCAAACTTTGCACCTTATTTTAAAGTGAAAAACTTTTTAGCTAAAAATAATGTAGTGGTGCGTTCCTCAAACTATGAATTATATGCCGATCTAAGTGAGCGTATGATGACTGTGATAAGCCGGTTTAGCGATACGCACCATGTTTATTCGATAGACGAGTCATTTTTAAAGTTTACAGGGTTTAGCAGCCTGATTACTGATTGGCATGCTTATGGTCAGCAAATAAGGCGCACAGTATGGCGAGAAACAAGCTTGCCTGTTGGGGTCGGGTTTGGCACAACGCCAACATTAGCTAAAGCTGCAAATTATGCGGCTAAAAAACTACCTGGTTTTAAAGGTGTGGCTGTTATTAATGACGAGATTTCACGTAAACACATACTCAGCCAAATGGATGTAAGGCATGTATGGGGAGTCGGCTCTCGTTTAGCAAAAAAATTTAAACTGATGGGAATAGAAACAGCACAGCAACTTGCAGATCAAAGCCCTAAAAAAATGCGTAGGTTATTTAGTGTTGTTGTTGAGCGAACGGTGAGTGAATTAAATGGTGTGGCTTGTTTAAATTGGGATGAAGTGAAGCAAGGTAAAAAAGAGGTGTTTTCTACACGTAGTTTTGGTGAGCGAGTTACAGATATCAACACATTAAGAGCCGCATTAAGTGCACACGCAGCAATTGTTGGTCGAAAACTAAGAAGGCAGGGCTCTATAACAAAGCGTATTGTGGTATTTGCTGCCAGCTCACCACATGATAATGAGTATTATAAAAAGTCTATAATATTTGATTTTCCTACTGCTACAGCAGATACACTCGAAATCACAAAAGCAGCCTCATTAATATTAGAAAAAATATACAAAGAGAATGTGCATTTTTATCGCTGTGGAGTCGGGGCAATTGAGTTGGAATGCTCAGCAAATAAGCAGCTAGACTTATTTACTGAAAAGCAGTCTAAGCAAGCACTCATGGACTGTGTTGACTCAATTAATAGTCGATACGGAACAGGTGCTTTACAATCAGGCAGTGAGTGTTTAACGCAGAAATGGAATATGCGCCGCGCATTTTTATCACCGCACTACACAACTAGGTGGTCTGATATTCCAATAATTAATTGTGGTTAAAACATTAAAGGAATATCAAATCAGCATTTGGAAAATTAATGACTCGCGCACAGTTGACTAAAAGTAACTGTCGCTTCACAAGCAAGAGGCGTACTCGACTGCCAATGTTGTATGTCTGATTTGGCTGTGCAACCGACATCTTCGATAAGTAGCCGCTTATCTTGGCAAAGCAGTAAAGCGGCATCTTGCTCTTGAATAACAACTTTTAACTGATAATTTTTAAATGGCGTAAGCCTGCTTTTATCGCCTCTAATCGCCGTTAATAATAATTTTTGTGGGTCAGTATATGGCTCTGAGCTAAATTTTAGTGTTCCATCCACTGCGGCAGAAATATCTTTTAATTGCGATGTAAGATCTGCCATTTCTTCAGGGTTGTAAGTATTGGCTGAACTCGCGCAACCTGCAGATAAAACAATTGCTGTGATGAGAGTTATATATCGCATTTTAAATATTCCACGCTGTTAAGTGTCCGTGTTCATCTTTACCCGTATCCAAATTCCAGTTGCAAAGTTGAGTGCATTCTTCATCATTAAAAACATCGTTGGCGATGATGGATATAAAGTATTTAATATTTTTAACGGCTAAATCAAAAACGTCATTATAGTGCATTGGACCGTTAGGGGTTGTGAGGTCTTCTATAAAGCTACTGTCAACTTCATCGGCACGAGGGTAAAGAAGGCCATTGTCAGCGGCAACATGCCTAGCCCAAGGAAACAGTCTGTATCCTTCCTCTGCGTTATTTACTACTAATTGAAAGCCACTATGCCATGCATCAAAGTTGGGTTCTGTTACTTGGGCATAATCAGTGTGTATGCTAGTTAATATGTACTGCCAAATTTGCTTTATATCATCATCAAGACAATTCTCTTGATTGGTGCATGAGCCAATATTTAACTCAACGCGGTCGGCAAGGCCAATTTCGCCTAGATTTAATCGCGACCAAATAAACGAATCTTGATTCATCTCACATTGTCTGTGTTCGGCCTGATTATGCTCGTACGGTCCTACTTTAAGCTCGACTACAGGATGTATCGTTATATCTGCAGCAACATGCGACATGTAGCCACACAGCCATGCAAAGCATTTTTCTTTCGCCCGTCCCTCAAGGTTTTTACAATACTTTATGGCTTCTTTAATAACATCACCTGTGTTTTGATAATGCATTAAATCAGCCCACTTGTTTTGTGCTGCATTACCTAAGGCAAGATAAGGATAATCAGGAGACACGCAACCAAGCTCAATATATTTTTGATTCATACTTAAAATTAACTTGGCTTGATTTGGAATGTTCATCCTTGAAAGAGCATTGTTAGCAGTTGCTAAATTAGCCGCCGTAATATGTGCGAATGCACCAGGCATGAGTAAATCCTTCTACTTAATTATTATATTTACAACTTATAGGAGTATGATAATTAGTCAAGCTGCGAGGGGTTGTTTTATAATTTGGTGATCTTATAGGTGAAGTGCGGAGTCGCCTGTATTCTTGGTTGTCTTCTATTAACTGAACTTGAGGTGTAACTCGTTCTGCCAAAAACAAGTTAATTTAAATGCTCTAAAGGTCTGCTTTGAGGAAATGGCGAATATTTTCTTTTGATATAGTTTTTATATTCAGAATTTACAACTTTCCCCTATATTCAGAAAAATGAGCAATTTGCGCATGACCACTTTACCAATTTAAATTATTTTGTTAACTAGCAAAAGGTTAGCTAATTTGATAAAAACGTAGTAATCAGAAAAGTGAGCAGTTACGTGGTAGAAATATGCGCGATTTGCGCACTATTAAATTGTTAACTGCCAGGAGGCAAAGTGGGAATTCAAAGGCAAGAAACACTCATTCACTGGAATTTCTTCTTATCAATCGAGGAAGATCTAGATAGGCTCGGTCGTTTTGTAGATTTCTCATCTAATGACGAAGCGTTTTCAATTGAGATTGCTAGGCTATTTCTTGCAGCTAGCTCTGAAGTTGATGTGGTTTTGAAGCAACTATGTAAAGCTATAAATCTCGGTAGTACGGCGTCTTCGATCAATGCCTATCAATCCGAAATTGTCAATGCACTACCAAACTTTAAAGAGTTTGAGGTTACTGTCCCCAGATATGGACTTACGCTCAAGCCTTGGACTGATTGGGGAGATAATCACCCTCCTTTCTGGTGGCAAGACCACAATAAGGTGAAGCACCATCGTCATGAGCATTTCGAGAAAGGAAACTTAAAGAACTGCTTAAATTCTATAGCGGCTCTTTATATTTCAGTTTTGTATCTTTATCAGCAACAGGCTTCAGAGGGTGAACTTTTACAGCTTCCAAAATTATTCAACGTAGTTGACCGATATTTTGGCGGCACTCAGATGGGGCGATATGGCCACTCCTTCAAATACAACCTGCTATAGCAGTTAACAAACGCGTCAATTAGGACGCTCGCAAGCTCGCGCCAATTACGCGGGCGTTATATGCTTTTGAGGAATTCATGCTATCTATCGCTGAACAAAACAAAGAAGTGCATGTGAAGTCTTACTGTCAGAGTTGGTTAAGGCTGCTCTCTCTACAAAAGTTCAACGAAGCCCAGAAACTATTGGATTGTCCAAACAGCTGCGGAGAAACTTGGACAGAAGCCAAATTAAAATTTGCAGTTCAGGAATATTACAACAATACATCGCCAGTAACATTCCAAAATGAAGACCTTTCCAAATGTTTTTCTGAATATTTGGAAACCGAATCTGGAAACCTAATTTTTGGTTTTTATCTTCCGTCTAATAGTGAGATTACGGATTTAACAGTGGAGTTTGAGTTTATCCCGCAAGGTAATGGATTTTATGCAGCAACTATCAACGACGTCCATGTGTTGTAATAGGCACGCATATAACAACTCAATAAACTCGCTCACTTCGTTCGCTGGGACGCATACACGCAGGGCGGCTTCGCCATTATGCCCTACGTGCCTGCGCCCGTTATTGAAAAGTTATAAGCACAGGGAAATCAATGCGTAATATTCTAATAATATTTTACTTTTTCTCATTTGCATCTTTAGCGGATATGGTGACGCCAGACGTTGAATTAACACCAAAAAACGCATTTTGCCTTGGCTTTACTTTGGATCGCCCAACCGATAAATATGTTGGTTTAAATTACCCGAAAGTCATTGAAGGAAAGTGGATTCCTGTTTCAACAATGGTCGAGTACAGGTTAAATGAAAACCCGATATTCATTACAAAAACAAATTTCGAAAAAATAAATGAGCTAGATACAACTGTAATTCTCGGGTTTCACGAAACTATTCATTCGGGCGGCGATGCAGCAGTGTTGATTACATACCAATGCACCAGTAAATGTGGAACAAACTATTTAAAAAGTTACAGCGTACCTTCAATAGTGAAATATATTGAAGCGAACGTGAAGCAGTGCTTATAACAAGGCAATAATGGATGGGACGTCTAAAGCTTGGCTGGCGCTCATTCTTCGCTAATTTTAGTCAAGCTTAATACGCCCCATATTGCGGCGTTAGGCGTACGAAATGATCGAGTTCGATAGCAAGCAAATAGTAATAGATGGGAAAAGGCTTTCTCTCCCGCACTCTATTCTTGATGCGGAAGAAATAGATGGAAAAATCTTTGTGGTCTACGACTACATGGAATATCCAACTGGCGAGGCCGCAAATAATCTAGTGTGTCTTGATAAGAGCGGCACTGAATTATGGGTGGCAAAGAACCCCACCAATCAAGGCAATGATGGGTACACTAATTTCGGTCGTACCACAGCCTCTGAATCTGGTTTTATCGCCGTAAATAACTTTGCAGGCTATGTTTGCCAAGTAAATAAAACAAACGGTGAGCTGGGTCATGTACAGTTCACCAAGTAATCGCCTAACAAGCAAAAGCAAGCGGACGCCAATTAGCCAGCTGGCTCGCTTCGCTCGTATTTTAGCTGGCCAATTGTCGCCCCTGTTTTGGGCGTTAGGCGTAAAGAATGAATCGAGGACAATTTTCAAATAGTGTTTATGAATTCCACAATAGGTTGGCTTGTGCACAGCACGCCGATTTTGACTTATTTGAAAATGTTATAACGAGTTTAGAATTATA
>Ga0213832_1000630_pt1 | contig 18407 bp, 23 predicted proteins | sample SWATP13_FD_161660 | JGI IMG/M metagenome (GOLD analysis project Ga0213832, IMG submission 161660) | Coastal seawater microbial communities from Marineland, Florida, United States - SWA TP1 #3 | ecosystem: Environmental > Aquatic > Marine > Coastal | place: USA: Florida | collected 2016-08-06 | reverse complement strand
CATAACAAAGCGTTCAAGAGGGACAGTCAACGCGTGGCGACTTTGGCTCAAGTCTTGGTATTTGTGTTTACGGTGGTAAATTGAAGTTTGGTGGTAGCGCGTTGCTGCCCCTTAACGCGGCGTTAGTTGTCTTCCATAAGGTAGGAGTATATGGATAAAATAGTAGTACTAATTGAGAAGCATGAAATATTTCAGTGGGCGTTAATCTGTATATTAGTTCTCATTTTCATCATGCTGATCACATTCTTCATCCAATATAATATTGATAGGGTTAAAGGTAGGCATGCTAAGTTTTTGTGGTTTGAGGTAAACGCCAACCACAGTGGGATTAAAGAACCTGAAACAAAAGATAGTCCTCACGAAACTACTCAGGAACCTAGACCGATTAGCAATGTATCTGGAAAAAATGTAAATACGGGTACGAACTATGGCGAAATTGGTGATAAATATACAGGCTTAAAACAAAGAGATATAACTAGTAACGACATTGCGTACCTAAAAAATGAGATCGAATCGTTTAGAAACAAGTATGCTGATAGAATCAATGGCAATCATATAACTGTAGGCTTTCCTGGGTGTAAAGAAACAACTAATCTAGTTCATCAATTGATCCCTATCTTAAATGATCTCGGTTTTAAGAACATCCAACGGATGAACTTACAAACTTACGGGGTGGTTGGTCAAAAATTTGGGGTTTCAAATGCTCCAGATGATAGCCTTATGGTTGAAGTATTTCCCGCAGATAATGTCGAATAAGACAACTAACAAAGCATTTAAGAGTGATTCCCAACGCATGGCATTTTTCATGCCATCGTTGGGTTTTGTGTTTACGGTGGTATGGTTAAGTTTCGTGGTAGCGCTGCTCACACCTTAATGCGGCGTTAGGCAGGATGGGTAAGATTGAGCATGAATTTTGATAAAGAAATTGGCGAGTTTAAGAGTTCTTTTCGACAAGGCAATGCATTGACTAAAGTGACAATGGTTATGGGCTTTATACTGACCTTGACGTCTTTAGCTGAATTATCTAGCAAAATCGTAGTTTGGAAAGGTTTCATTTTGTCTGGTATGGAGTTCTACAAGTCATTCTTTGTAGAACCTGTGATATCTATAGCGTCCATTGCGGGTTTGCACTATTCAGAGTTAGAGCTTCATGTAGCCACTATTTCCTCTATTTGTATTGTAACTGGCATGCGTATTCAAGCCATAGGGCAGCAAGTTGCTTTTCGCGAGATTAGTGAAAGGTATGGTAACGAAGTAAAGCCCAATCTACTGTTTTATTGGGTCGTTGCTGTTGTAGCTCCTATTGGTTTATGGCTATGGTACGGTTTTGGTAATCCGACAATCTATCCTTGGTGGTCAGTGTTTGCAGCGCTTTTTTTCCCAGTTTTCATAGTTATCCCCAAAATTCTTATGGCCAAGTTTGCTGGGTATGAGTTTTTCGAGCAAAATAACTTTAGTTACTTTAAAAGTTATTACATCTACGTAGGCGCACTGATTCTATTCATCTGCATGCTAGCTGCTATAAATAGCGGTATTCGAGGGGACGTGGAGCCTTCAAAAGAAGCTGCCGAAGTATCAATATCTTTGGTTATAGGGACTGAGCTTAAACCTGCCTAACAAACTGTTTAAGAGTGATTCGCAACGCGTGGCATTTTTACCATGCGTTGTTTTTAGTGTTTAAGGTGGTATGCGGGAGCTTCGGTATTGCGTTGCTCACACCTTAACAGGGCGTTATGAGGCATATGGATATACAACTAATACAAATAGAAAGTGATGAGTTTGAAAGTCTATTTTCTGCTGTGAAACAAGGACTTTATTCGCATGTTGATGTCGTATTTGGTTGGTGCGACGAGTTTCAGATCAATCGTTTAAAAAGTGACTACGAGCAGCATTGGTTCCACTGGGTATATCTCAATAACACACGAGTTGGAATGCTATGCTTCAAGCCCTACGAAAATGCACTTCATGTACATTTACTCATTGTGTTTCCAGAATTTCAAAATCAAAAATTGGGCGGAAGGGTTATGAATCTGGTTCACGAAATAGCGCGAGAGTAAGGGCGTAGTCAAGTAACCTTATCAAGCTTTACTAGAAATGAGTCAGCGGTAAGGTTTTACAATTCTCTTGGCTATAAGGTGACTGAAAGCGATGAAAACTTCCTTTCTTTGTCGCTTCAACTTGCCTCATAACAAAGCGTTTAAGACGGATTCCCAACGCTCGGCATTTTCGGTTTGATTCAGCTTTAGTGTATACGGCACAATGGTTTAGGTAAGGTGGTCGGCGTTGCTCACCACTTAACGCGGCGTTATGTTTACTTGTATTTCAATGGCTTAAATGTCTTAGGCTCTAGTTCTTTCTCCCTCAGACAGTTTGTCCCTAGTAGACTCAGCAAATCAGTATTGCCGGCCTAAATTCTTGAACTACTTAGGCTGTAAAACATGCCAGTATTCGTGGGTTGCTTCATTGTCAGGTCGAGTAGGATAGCTTTCAGTTTCTCTGGCTTAAAGTCGCTTTGAGGCTATTTCCCAAGCAACATCCTACCTTGGCAGTTGTCTCGGCAACTCACCCTTGTTTGGCGCTGTTGTGAGAAGAGACTAGGGTAGTTGTTGGATGCTTGTCGTGTTGCCTCATTGGGCAGGGAAGTGTTCCTACTTGTTTTAGGTTGGTCGCCTTTGGTGACTAAGTTGGTTTTTGCCTTGAGGTTTGGTTGAGAAAAATAGTCTGAATCATCAGTTCTTTCTCAAGTAAGTCAGTTACTTGTGGTAAAACATAACAAACAATTTAAGCAGATTCGTAACGCTCGGCATTTTGGGTTTGAATTAGTTTTAGTGATTAAGGCACAATGTTCTGGTTAAGTGGTATCGTTACTCACTACTTAATTGGGCGTTATGTGCTTTAATTGGTTAACTTTAACAATAACGTTGAATGTTAACTTGAAACTTCAAAAGAAATAGTAGATAAAAGTTAAATTAATTCATGTGCTTAGATTGGCTTGGTGTGACATTGAGCATAAAGTGTAGTGTATGCGTTGCTCACCACTTAATGGGGCGTTATACTATTGATAAGTTTCAATAGGTCATTTGGAGGATGGTTATGAGAGTACAAACACTGTCATCGTACAGATTAAAATCTAAAGCCGTCTCTATTAACAAAACTTTTATTGCCGATAATGGAGTCGCTTTTAGTATCTTTGCTTCCAAAGGTACTGGATCTGTATCACAGTACTACATTATTGAATCTAAATGGGAGAATGACCCATCACCTAAAGTTGTTCCTCTAGCACATTTGCAGGTTAGCAAAATTAGCGGAAACATTAAGTTTGCAGCTTTTCAACCAGAAAACTGGAACTTAAAAACTGATTCATTTGAACTTGTTAGAGCTCTAAGTAGGTTTATTCCAGAAATATCTAAATCTCATAATATTTCTGTTGCACATTAGAGTTAAAATGAAATAATGGGGACATGAATTTTAACGACTATCATGCGTCATGTCCCCTGTAATCATTTCTGAATCTCACGATAAAGTCCCTTTAAGCGCTTCTGAACTGCGCGATTTCGATATCGACAATACTCTTGAAGTTGTCTTTCTATCTGACGTTGGTCCAGATTCACTAAACGTTCGCCTATCCTTAGTCGAAGGAGATAATGAAGGTAGCGTCACAGTAGAAATCATGAATGGAGATACTGTTTCTAGTACGGCAGGGAACGTAGACTTCAATAAACTGGATGCTGATGGCACCTGCTTAGAAGGCGGTGTTCAGATAAAAAGCGCTTATTTCAGTACTGATTACCAAGGTTTAGGCTTGGGTTTTGCTGCATATCAGTTAATTACAAAGCATCATTTGCTGGTTAGTGATACAACTCAAACTCACGATGGCTCCGCATTTTGGAAGTTTAAGCTTGGTGATCATGACGAGATTGAAATTAATATTGTGGTCACTCCTTCTGAAGGGCAACCTTTTACTATCTGCGATGAAGAGTCTTCGCAACCAGTTATATATCACTATACTAAAGAAGAGCTTGAACCAATGATATGGGGGCTTGAGTTCCCTAACGACGATCCTCATCCGGGTATTAATGCATCTCCAACACTCCGTAGAGAAGATGTTGTTTTAGTCGCTATACGACGCACATAACAATCTGTTTAAGAGTGATTCGCAACGCTTGGCATTTTCGCTATGCGTTGCGTTTTGTGTTTAAGGCGGTATGCGGAAACTTGGTCATTGCGTTGCTCACACCTTAACAGGGCGTTAGGTGCTTGAAGGAAAAGGTAAGTATGGAAGTTGCTTTTCGGCAGATAAACATTGATGACTTCGAATTATGCGTTGCTGCGAGAAAAGATGCATACTTTTGTAGTTTTGGGCATTACGATGGTTTCGACGACTTCATCAGTGGTTATCGTGAACGAGTATTAGACCGGTTAGCAACATCAGGATGGTTCTATATCCATATATTTGTGGATGGTCAGTTTGCAGGGCAGTTAGAGTTTCGTAGCTTTTCACCTGAGCAGGAGGCTGGCTATGTGCATCTCATTTACTTAAAGCCGAAGTTTCGTGGTTCAGGACTCGCTGCAAAATTGCAGGATTATATTGTAAGCACATTGAGTACAGCGGGTTGTTTGCGTGCTGTACTTTCAGTAAGTCGAACTAACCATCGAGCTCTCACATTCTATACGCGCAATGGTTGGGAGTTCGTGCGTAAGAACCCCAAGCACGATGAAACAGACTTTTACCAACTTTGGCTACGCACCTAACAAGGCGTTTAAGAGGGATTCACAACGCTTGGCGATCTTAGTTTAAGTTGAATTTAGTGTTTAAGGTACAATGGTTTAAGTGTGTTGGTTGGCGTTGTTCACCACTTAACGCGGCGTTATGTGCTTTCTCGGAAATAATAAAATAGTGTACAATCAGCGTTTTGAAATAGCCGAAATCGTCATGTCTAAAACTGTTCAGCAGCAAATTGGAAACATCGCTCTAGTCGTTGAAAATTACGACGATGCTATTGAGTTCTATACTCAAAAACTTCAATTCACATTGGTGAAGATACTGACTTAGGTGGTGGTAAACGCTGGGTTCAAGTTTCTCCTCCAAATTCCAGTGGTACGAGCCTGCTTTTGGCTCAAGCGAGTACACCAGAACAAATGCAAGCAGTAGGGAATCAAACGGGTGGTCGTGTGTTCTTGTTCTTACAAACTAACGATTTCTGGCGAGACTACGAGTTAATGAAGACAAATGGCATTGTATTTAATGAAGAGCCGCGAGTTGAAGAATACGGAACAGTGGTGGTATTCCAAGATCTCTATGGTAACAAATGGGATTTACTGCAACTAAATAGAGCAACCAAATAGCACGCACATAACAAAGCGTTCAAGAGGGATTCTCAACGCTTGGCGGTTTTGGCTCAAAGTTTAGTTTTTGTGTTTATGGCACAATAGTTTAAGTTGGGTGGTATAGCGTTGTTCACCCCTTAACGCGGCGTTAAGCGTATTGGGAGGTGGTTGTGGAACTGAATGATTTTTACAGTAATTTATTTAACGGTAAACCTATTGAGTTAAATTCAAATTGTTACTCTGGAGTAAGTAATTGTACTTTTCTTGTAGATGGTTTGAGTTTTTCCATTTCTGGTAACTCTCAAGCACCAATTACTTTTGATAGAAAAAAAGCGACCATCGACCTAACTTTCAATAGTGATACGTTTCAAGTAGATATTGTTGTTTCAGTAACTAAATCTGAGCTATTTAAGTTTGAAGGTGATGTTAAAAAAATGGAAATGTCATCTAATAAATCAGTGAGTGTTGATAGGGTTGCTTACGTTATAGCCGGTGTTGATTCTTTTCCTATGAGAAATAATTTTACGTGGGATAGAAGCTATAAAATTGATGGTATTGAACATGAAGTAAGTTATGCGTTCGTTAATTGTAGAATTGAAGCTCGTATTTCAACACGATTGATGCTTGGCTCAAAAGAGTGTGATGCGCTATTGCAGTTCATTGAAGATGAGGTTTTTGTTACCTGTCTGTTTTATAGTTTATGCCGAAGCACTAAAGTTGAGTGGGTAGAGAAAAAGATTATACATTCAAATTCAGTCTGTTCTTATCACTATTTAAGTTCTAATGCCCCGTCTAAATACTCGAATCAGATTAACCCAATGAGAAGTGATACTCAGACTTGGGAAGATTTTATGAGGCATGTTATCAGTAAGTCCTACAAAAAGAAGGACTTGATAGACAGCCAAATATTTCAGGCAATAAGTAATCTTGCTTGGAATGGGAAACTCAATGAGTGGACATTGATCTCTCATGCAGCAGCCTTAGAGGGGCTGTGTAAACATAAAACTGTAAGCGTAATTAAAGATAACACCTATAAAAAGGCAAGGAATACAGCAATATCATGCCTTACTAGTGAACTTAGCAAACTTGGTGTAGATAGTGATTCGATTGCTCGAATTAAACAGAACATATACGACAATGAACGTTCAATTAATGGTTATCCTACTAAGTGGTATATTGAAAATGAGCTGATTTCAAATAATCTAAGTCAATTTAGCGCACAGAATCTCGATAACATCAATTTAGCCATACAAATGCGAAATAAAGTTGTTCATGAAGGTTGGTCTAGCGATTGGAAATTGGACATATATGACTGTGTGGCGATACTAAGAAATACTATCTATGTGCTGCTATTTGCTTATTCTGGTTATGATGGGAACTTTTACCTTGTTGGTAGTGAAGAAAAAACAGTCGTTGCAAAATACGCTTAACAAACTGTTTAAGAGTGATTCGCAACGCGTGGCATTTTCACCATGCGTTGGTTTTAGTGATTAAGGTGATATGCGGAAGCTTCTGCATTGCGTTGCTCACACCTTAACAGGGCGTTATGCCCTATGCGAAAAACAGGAGGTTTTATGGTTTCATTAGAGTTCCTAATCACATCCTTTGTTGTCGTGGTGATACCAGGAACAGGTGTCTTGTTTACAGTGGCTACTGGGTTGTTCAACAGTAAAAAAGCCAGTCTATTTGCCGCGATAGGATGCACATTTGGTATTGTTCCATCGTTACTTGCGAGTGTGTTTGGGTTAGCTGCTATCTTTCATACCAGTGCATTGGCGTTTCAAATAGTCAAGTATTGCGGCTCTGCTTATTTGCTTTATTTGGCTTGGACAATGTGGCGAGCATCGTCACCACTGTCGTTAGATAAACACCAAGCGAAATCGTCTTTTAAAGATATTGCGATACGAGGATTCTTGATTAATATCTTGAACCCTAAGCTGTCGATGTTCTTTTTAGCTTTTTTACCTCAGTTTGTCTCACCACAGGTCGAGCAACCTCTAGCGAGTATGCTTATACTTGGGTCAGTGTTTATGTTGATGACATTTATCATATTTGTAGTTTATGGTGCATTAGCGAGTACGTTTAGTGATTATATCGTGCGCTCAGAAAAAGCCAGTTTAGTTATTCAAAAAGTATTCGCAGGCGGCTTTGCGGCGATGGGGTTAAAGTTGGCGCTTACAGAGCGGGCATAACAAAGCATTTAAGAGTGATTCCCAACGCTTGGCGTTTCTGGTGTCATCGTTGGGTTTTGTGTTTACGGTGCAATGGTTTAGGTTAGGTGGTAGCGTTGCTCACACCTTAATGCGGCGTTAGCTTTTTGAGAGGGAAATTTAGTGATAGATGTAGTAACAAGTGTTTCCTTGTGGGAGTTGATAAAGCATGCCAAATCATGGGTATCTAACCTCAGACGAGCGAAAGAATCTCGAAAGAAAGAGTCTATTGGTGCCTTGAGAAAAGTTGTTCTAGCCAGCAGAAAAACAGCGGTCTATATTCGCAAGCTTAACCAAAGTAAAACAAGAAACATTGACGAGGAAGGTGAGATTTCCTTGCTGTGGACTGAGTTAGGCTTTGAATTGGAAGACTTAAAACTAAACAAGCTTGCAGAGCGCTGTTATCTAAAAGGTAAGTACTGGGAAGACCCTGATAAAGAACAAAGTGTGCTTTTAGACAAAGGTGATATGTCACTTGAAAAGATCGAAGAGATGGCGTCAACCTTAATCAAGGAAGTACAAAGCTAACAAACTGTTTAAGAGTGATTCGCAACGCGTGGCATTTTTACTATGCGTTGGTTTTAGTGTTTAAGGTGGTATGCGGAAGCATCGGTATTGCGTTGCTCACACCTTAACAGGGCGTTATACGAATAGAGGGAAATTATGTACAAAAATACTGATTTTAACTTGGATTCAAAAGAGTTCCGGTTTAAGAAAGACTCATATCCTTTGTCTAAGATAAACAATGTTAGGGTTAAAAAGTTAAGTTTTCTTGATAATTTAGGTCAAGTTTTATTCTGGGTGTGTGTTTTTTCAGGGGCAGTTTGGTTAGTTATTCCAAGGTTGGAAGAGGTGCCACAATGGCTACTAGTTTTAGTTCTTAGTCTGACGGTTGTAGGTTTGGTTTTTGCTCTTTTTCGTTGTTCTAAATATGCACTTCAAGTCGAGTTTCGCCACATAGATGAAACGGGCGTTCAATGGGTTAATGTCGCTAAGTCATACTCAAAGTCAGATTGTGAGTTATTTGAACAGCAAGTGTTGGCACTGAAAAAATTCGTATAACAAATTGTTCAAGAGTGATTCGGCACGCGTGGCATTTCACTATGCGTTAGCTTTAGTGGTTAAGGTGTCATACGGAACCTTCGGTATTGCGTGCCTCACACCTTAACAAGGCGTTAGGTGTTCAGAGGTTAGGTTAAAGAATGAGTTTCAAAATTAATAGAATAAGCAATAATAGCCTTGGAACGCATTACGGCATTTTTCAAAATGATGAGTTAATCCATCATGAATTTAGTCGCGCAGCTGCAGAAAAGGTACTGGGAAAACTACAGACTGGAAAAACACTTGAAGAGGCGCTTAAACCTGAGCCAATACCCAAACCTGAACGAGTAATAGCTCGACTTGTAAAACCTCAAGTTTCATTGGTTAAGAAACATAAGTCTCTTTTCACTACAGCGGTAACGGCTGAGAAAAAATTCGAATATGATCCTGTCTTATACCGTCAAATTGCGAACTTTAAGGTAAATGAAATCGTTCAGGTGATAAATCGAAAGGGGCATCGGTCAACAATACATATTACTAATATAGTAAAATTGAGTTGGCACCAACTTCAATTGTTAGTCTCCGGAGGTAGTACTAAATTCGAGAAACAGTATTTACTTTACAAAGAGTACAGTACAAAACATCAAGCACATCGCGTCTTGAAAGGGATGAGTTTAAGCCAAGCAGAAAGTACAGAAATTCAAGCATACATAGATATCTTTAAGGCAAATGGGTTCTCAAAACACACACAAGTAAATGATTACATAACGAACAATAGCTTGTGGGGGCACTTCCCGACAATTCGCTCACTTAACGATCATGGTGAGTACAAAGAAATCGAAGGAATAGAACCTAAATATTTTGAAGTTGTTTGCCGTATTTTGAACATATCAGGTGAAGGTGGTAGAAGCTTAGATCACTTCAAAAAGTACTAATTTAGACCACACCTAACAAAGCATTTAAGAGTGATTCGCAACGCTTGGCAGTTTCGCTTCGCTCAAGTATAGCCAAGCGTCGCTCACACCTTAATGCGGCGTTAGCATTTCTGGAGATAGAGAATGTCCTTTTTCAATGAAGATTGGGTGACTCTGAGTGCTTTAGTTGCACTTGCTGTCAGTACTTTACCCTTAATTAAGTTTCTTCATGAGCTAATTTCGTCTAATAAGCATTTTAAAGTTAAACACTTAGAGCTTTTGCATCAAAGCTTCGGAGAGCCAAATAACCCTGCTATGAAGTTGATGGTAGAGCAGCAGTTTTGCTCTGTTTTTAAATATTCTGCTAGCTTCGAGGATATTTGTTTATTGCTATCAGCATCAAAAACTACAAAAGCAGTCGAGCTTTATAAAGATAGTCATACATATTTGGATTGTGATGGTGAAAAATTTACATTCGTTTATAAGTATCGTGACCCCAAAAAACGAATGAAAGAGTATGTAGTAAGACCATTCCGAAATTTTGCACTATACATGATCGCAGCATTACCAGCAGTTGCATTAGGTATGTTATCACTCTATCTAGTTTTAGATGGAGAACCTTTCAAAACGACATTCGGTGTGGCAAACGTGATTGTCTGTTTTGTCTCGGCAGCATTTTGTGGAATGCTGGTCAGAGTTGCATATTATAGAGTGACAGACACCCATAGTATCAAATATGCAGAAGAGCTATTAACGATTTACGACAATGAGTATGTCAAAAGTGTTGAGCTTAAACTTTGGGACAATGCTAACAAGTTGCTTAAGAGTGATTCGTAACGCGTGGCATTTTTACTTTGCGGTGGCTTTTGGTGATTAAGGTGCTGTGCGTTAGCTTTTGTGTTGCGCTACTCACACCTTAGCAAGGCGTTATGCTTAATCAAGTAAAATCAGTTGGTTATGGTTTTTCTTTGTTCCCTCAGCTTTTTGGTTTTGTGCTTGTCGGCAAGTTGGCTTCAGTGGGCGCTGTTTTCCGGACACTTATTCTTTGGCGCTGGAAATTCGGAGAGTTGCCTCAATCAGTTTTCGCGTAAGGGTGAGGTTAGGGTGGCTGGCTCAATCAGCAATTTGATCTTAGGTTTTTGAGTTTTAGCAGCCAAATTTCAAAGTCTGATTTTTAAAAACTATGAGTCATTTCAGTTTTCTAGCTTTTGGCTTTTGTTTGTGAATCAAAGTCGAGTTAATCTTGTTTCCAGAAAAACGTAACCTATTGAAGCTTAAGCATAACAAAGCGTTTAAGTGGGATTTGGCACGCGTGGCATTTTCAGTTTGCGTTTGGTTCAGTGATTAAGGCACTGTGCGGTAGCTTTTGTATTGCGTGCCTGCACCCCTTAACGCGGCGTTAGTATTCAAGGAGTAATTATGAAATTGGGAGGCTGGCAAAGGATTTGGTTAGTTGTAGTTATCACTTCAGGTTTCACTGCTTCCTATGTTGCCTTTGAGACTAGACCACAAATTTCTACGATTGAAAAAGAGTGGATCAGAAGTGCATCAGATGTGATAGCGGAGAAAATATCAGACGAAGAGAGCCGAGAGGTTACTGGTTATTCAATTCAGGTGAATTTGTTTGAAAATAAAACTGATGCGGAAATTATTGCGTGGTTAAACAAAGTGGAGATTAATCCTTCATCACCTCAGCGTGTTTTCTCTAGCGCAGTTAAAGAAATAAACGAGAAGTTTCAACTTCAAGTAGATGAACTCCCGTATAGGCAAAAGGGCCACTTTACCACGATAGCAATGTGGTGGTTTGCAGTTTCAATACTTATTTACGTTCTAGGTTGGTCTATTGGTTGGATCATCCGTGGCTTTCGGTCAAAAGAACACTAACAAACTGTTCAAGAGGGATTCGCAACGCGTGGCATTTTCACTATGCGTTGGTTTAAGTGATTAAGGTGGTATGCAGCGGCTTTTGTATTGCGTTGCTCACCCCTTAACAGGGCGTTAGGGCGCAGGGTGGAAATGGACAGAATCGTAGAATTAATCAAACAAGACCCTGTTAGAGTTAAAGCCTTAGAGTGCGTCTCTAAATTGGGCTTGCCCCAATGCTATATTGCAGCTGGTTTCGTTCGTAATCTTGTTTGGGATGCGCTGCATGGCTTTGATGTAGCAACACCATTGAACGACGCGGATGTTATTTACTTTGCTCCAGATGAGGACGACCCTAAAGCATATTTACACCATGAATCTCAGCTCAAGCAGTTAATGCCGGAAGTTAACTGGCAAGTTCGTAACCAAGCACTCATGCATACTCGGAATGGCGATTTACCTTACAAAAACTCCCTTGATGCTATGAGCTATTGGCCAGAGCAAGAGACAGCTGTTGCCATTCGACAAGTCACACCTGATAGCTATGAATGTATTGCAGCTTTTGGGTACGAATCCTTATTTGGTTACTGCGTCACACATAACCCTAAAAGGTCACGAGAAACGTTTGAAAATCGTGTAAATTCAAAGGGCTGGCTAGTAAGGTGGCCATCTTTGAGAATAGTGCCCTAACAAAGCATTTAAGAGTGATTCGCAACGCTTGGCGTTTTCGCTTCGCTCAAGTATAGCCAAGCGCTGCTCACAACTTAATGCGGCGTTATGTAGCAAGGAGATACGGTGTGCTTAACTTTTTGAATAAAAAGTCTTATGTTCAGTCAGTCGCTAAAGATGTAGCTCCTAAACTGTGTGCTAAGTTTGGGAAAAAGCTCGTCTATTCGTTTCAGGAAATTAGTTGGGCATTGAGTGAGATTAAGCGCAGTGATGACCAGTTCTATAAGTCAGTTTCTTATGGCATGTTGTTGCCTTACAGCAAAGAGTTGGCTATCGAGTTACAAGAAGACTTAGGCGACTTGTTAGAGTTTCAAAAGTCTGTTGGAGAGATCTTATTTAACGTGTCGGAAGTTCCTTCTTTTGAAAGCTACCTGTTATATGCAGAGGTAAATTCAGCACCTAAATGTAGTGTTACGAACACGACTTTAGATAGTTCCGGTGGAGTAAACTTTCTTGATTTTGGTGGCGCTGACTAGCTACATAACAAGGCGTTCAAGAGGGATTCATGCCGCGTGGCATTTTTGGTTTGCGGTGAGTTTTGGTGGTGAAAGTGGGCTGCGGAAGCTTGGTTTATGCGGCATTCACCCCTTAACGCAGCGTTATGCGTTCATGATAGTTTTGAGGTGCACATGGAAGAGATTTACAAAGTATTGTCACGAGAGGTGACAGAACTTCATTATCGATGGACAGTCTATCGAGAGGTTTATGCGCAAGGTGAAGATGTTACCAAGCTACTGAATGAAAATGGAGCAAGTTTCTTTTATTTCGTAGACTTCTTAATGCTTGACCATGTAGCGCTTACTTTTTCTAAGCTTACTGACCCCAATAGACAGGGCTCAAATGACAACTTGAGTTTAAAGCAACTTGTTGTTTGCGCTAATGACCAAAAAAACACTCTGTTAGCACAAGAGCTTAGTTCTGATTTTGATACTCTGAAATTGGCTTGTGGAAAATTTAGGTTACTGAGAAATAAGCGTATTGCGCATGCCGATTTAATACATAGCTTAGGTCAAGCGAAGGAACCGCTCTCAGGGTTTTCGCGAGAATATGTCGAAGAAGCATTAAAGTTGTTACGTTTGTATATGAACAAATTCGAGTCAAAGACTTTCGACAAACCGATAGCTTATGAATACCTTGTCACACCTATTGGTGCGGGTGGTAGCGCGCTGATAGAAGCGTTAAAACTAGCTGACAAGCACCGTAAATAAACGCATAACAAAGCATTTAAGAGTGATTCGCAACGCTTGGCAGTTTCGCTTCGCTCAAGTATAGCCAAGCGTCGCTCACACCTTAATGCGGCGTTAGTACGGGTTTGACATCAAAGGTCATAAGTTTTGGTGTTTATCTGTTTTTGCGATCGTCTTTACACCTTTCAGTTAGTGCCTTTCATGTTCTTTCCGGTGGCACTATATGCGGAGTGTTTGCTTTGATTTCACCGTTTACGGTTTCTAACTCTTACCCTATTTCTTTGGTGCTTCTTCTCTTTCGTGGTTTTTTGCTACGTCAGAATTGTCTTTCTTTGGTGTTGCCGTCGAAGTCCGAGGATCGAATCCTTTCCTAATTTGAAGCAAGTGAAAGTAGGGCAGTTTAGTGCATTTTTCTTCTAGCCAACTCTCGTCTCTTAATCGAGTTTAAGTTTTGTAGCTGCCCGTCTCACTTCAGTGTTCAAAGCCTTTCATATCATGCTACTTTTCAATATCTTGGAGCGCATAAATAGAAGTCGCGCATGTACTAACAAATTGCTTAAGAGTGATTCGTAACGCGTGGCATTTTTACTATGCGGTGGCTTATGTGATTAAGGCGCCGTGCGGTAGCTTTTGTATTGCGTTACTCACACCTTAGCAAGGCGTTATGTTCTAGGGAGAAATCAAGTGGTTGAACGGATTACTTACGAAAGCTTACCTCAAATCGCAGGGCCTTATGTCCATGCAACAAAGCACAATAAAACGCTTTATATATCAGGGCTTACAGCTTATGGAACAGAAGCTCAAACCTCTGGTCTGACAGAGCAAACTAAAGAGATCTTGGAGCAAATCTCAGAAGTCCTTAGGTTAGAGAAACGCTTAAAAAGCGATCTGGTGAAACTGACAATTTTTGTTCGTGACATGTCAATGTTAGGCAGCATCCGAGAGCTACTTTTCAATTTCTATGACGGCAATTTACCAGCATGCTCACTGGTAGAAGTATCCAAGCTAATTCACGCGGATTTACAGATAGAAATTGAGGCCGTCGTAGCGCTGTAAGTACGAACATAACAAGCAATTTAAGAGGGATTCACAACGCTTGGCATTTTTGCTTCTACTTCAAATTTAGTGTTTATGGCACAATGCTTTAGGTTTGGGAGGTGGCGTTGTTCACCCCTTAATTGGGCGTTATGTGCTTTTGAGGAAAATTGACATGGAAGTAGTAGAAGCGAGTCCAGATTTAGCTCCAATATTAGCAAGTTACGCGAAAGAATGTTTGGAGTCGGGTATCCCTAAATATTCCGGCGTTGAACAAGATCCTGAAGCTTATTTATCAGGTTTGGTTGAACGTTCTAAGGCAACTTCTGAGTTACCAAACGGTTATTTGCCCAGCACAACTTATTATTGCGTATCTGACTCTGAAATCTTAGGCGCTATTCGAGTTCGTAAAGGTACTAATGCCAACGTAGAAAATGTCATTGGGCATGTAGGCTACGAAACTAGACCGTCAGCTCGCGGTAAAGGTGTAGCTTCATTTCTCCTCGCTTGGGTGCGAGACCATATTGTCACTGATTCAGTTATTGTTACTTGTTCAGTTGACAATCCAGCGTCCCAAAAGGTTATCGAAAACTGTGGCGGTGAGTATCTTGGCAACTACACAAGTGAAAACGAGGGCACTGTAAGGCGCTACCGTTTAGCACGCACATAACAAAGCGTTCAAGAGGGATTCTCAACGCTTGGCAGTTTTGGTTCAAAGTTTAGCTTTTGTGATTATGGCACAATGGTTTAGGTCAGGTGGTGGCGTTGTTCACCCCTTAACGCGGCGTTAGGCACCAAATAGAACAAAATTAAGAGAGATGTATGGCTATAGAATCACCACTTTTTCAAAGTGCGATGGAATTGATTGGACACTCAATTACCCATTACAACGGAAAAAAGGAACTAGATCGAAAACTACTGATATTGCATCTTGCGAATGCTGTTGAGCTAATACTTAAAGACTTGGTTCTAGATGCTGGCGATTCGATCTATAAAAACCCTAAAGAGACAATAACAATTCAAGGGTGTTTGTCATCTTTAGAGAAACATAATGTTGAATTACCTTTGTTGAACAAAATTGAACTCTTAGTTGATGAACGTAATGCTCTACAGCATCGTTTCGGCTCCCCTAATGAATTGACGAGCATATTTTATATGAATATTGCTCAGACCTTTTTCAAAGAAGTTCTCAAATTGCACTATGACCAAGAGTACGACGAAATCATTAAGCAGTTTACTGATGAATCTGACTTGATTGCTTTCCGAATGAACGAGCCTACAAATGACCAAGAATTGGATAAGCTAAAAGACTTAGCAAAATTACACCCGCTTGGTGCTCTGCTAGCTGCGTGGACATATTTTGAAAAGGAGTTAGATCTATTCATTGAAGAGGTAGGTCTAAACTATCGCCGTAGACGTGTTTCAACGATAGAGCTGACTCGTGGCACGTATGAGTCTATGGGGTTAGTTATTCCAGCTGAGCTTATCGACGACTTGATTGAAATAAGACGTATAAGAAACATGGCTGCACATGGAAGAATGGAGCCAACACTGAAACAAGTGAAAGATACAGTGACAACAATTGAAAAGTTAGAAGCTCATTTAGCTACTCTCGATAAAGATGTAATTAAAACAAATGCTCTCATTGCTAAAGAAAAGTATGAATGTGAAAAAAGTGGTCAAACTACATTTTTAGAACTTTTCTCTAGTGCTGAAACAGGTGCCTAACAAACAATTTAAGAGGGATTCCCAACGCTTGGCATTTTTGCTTCTACTTCAAGTTTAGTGCTTATGGCACAATGCTTTAGGTTGGGTGGTAGCGTTGCTCACCCCTTAATTGGGCGTTAGGGCAATAGGAGTATATTTTGAACAGTGATGATATTGGTGCGATCATTGAATGCTTTATATCGAAAGAGAGTGCACTAAACGATGTTAAAAACTTTTTTGTTGCCAATAAAATGGAAGCACTCTCATTTCTGGCGGGCGTTGTATCTTTAGCTATTGCTTTGATTGCAGCTCTATTAGGTGACGCTACCACTTCTTACATATCGTTATTTGCTTTTTTTGCATTTCTTGTACTGTATTCATTGTCCTCATTCATTTCTACAGTTCGCTTCTTTGTGGGTGCAACAAAAGAAACTTTAAAAGATATAAATGAAAGATATCGGTCGGACTATATAGTCGCGGAAGAAATTTCGACCTTCGGTGATGACAGCATAGATTGCGTTAAGGTCCTCTTTGAGGGGCGCATCAGGTATTTAGAATCGAGGGTAGGTTTCCTTGTTGGAATTGTTGATAAACTCGGTATTGTTCCAGCTATCATCATGCTCTACTTGGCATATGTTAAAGCATTGGGTTCCGAAGAAATATTCAACTTATCACCTTTAATCACAGGCATCGTTTCTGGCGTTTATTTAGGAGCAATTACGGCTCGTATTGTAATTGATGCTTTGCGAGACAAAATAGGCATCTTAGAGCTTTCGAAAAAAATATCTCAAAAGCGCAAGGAGTTCAAATTGCCCTAACAAACTGTTTAAGAGTGATTCGCAACGCGTGGCATTTTTACTATGCGTTAGGTTTTGTGGTTAAGGTGGTATGCGGAAGCATCGGTGTTGCGTTGCTCACACCTTAACAGGGCGTTATGTTTAATTGAAATTCAAAGGCTTAAAGGTCTTAGGCTTTAGTTCTTTGTCCCTCTGGCAATCCGTCCCTAGTAGACTCAGCAAATCAGTATTGTCGGCCTAAGTTCTTGAACCACTCAGCCCGTAAAACATGCCAATGTTCGTGGGTTGCTTCATTGTCAGGTCGTGGCGGTTGGCTGTTGGTGTAACTGGCTTGAAGTCACTTTTGGATTCTTAGCCAATCAGCATTTCAGGTTGGCAGTTGCCTCGGCAATTTGCCATTGTCTTGCGCTTTGGTTGGAAAGCAAGGGTACTTGTTGTTACTCGGTCGGGTTGCCTCATTGGGCTGGGAAGTGGAATGACTCGTTTTTAGTTGGTCGCCTTTGGCGGCCAAGTTGGTTTAAGCCTTGTGGTTTGCTTCAGAAAAATAGTTAGAAATATCAGCTCTTTCTCAAGTAAATCAGTAGTTTGTGGTAAAACATAACAAAGCATTTAAGAGTGACTCACAACGCTTGGCGATCTCGGTTTAAACTTGGTTTTAATGTTTAAGGTGCAATGGTTTAGGTTAGGTGATTAGCGTTGTTCGCACCTTAATGCAGCGTTATGCTACTTGATTGATATTTGGGTGTGCCTTGTATAAAGTTGTTCTGGTTGGGCGAAAAGGGCAGAATGATATGAAAATGATCTTTGTAGACGCGGAGAATATTGGTTTAAAAGAGTTAGAGAAAGTTAAAGCTACAGTAGTTGATAAAGTTTTTGTTTTCTCGAAATCTGAAGCCGTAAAACTAGTTTGTGAAAAGTCTTTGTTCCTATGCTTATCTGACTATCCTACAGCTTCAAACCAAGCTGACTTTTACATAATCGCTTATCTTTCTAGAGTTTTGTCATCGTTGGAAAAGAAGCAGTTTGGTTCGGTTAACTTTGAACTCTATACTAATGACGAAAGTTTAATAGCGGCTTTTGAGTTTCAATGTGACCAAATAGGTGCAACTTGCAGGGCGGTCCGAACTAAGGACGAAACAGTTGTTAACCTGCATAAAGCAACACCCCCTAAAAAAACACCTCAAGACAGAGTATATTCTGCGTTAAAGTCTCCTAGGCCTCTAGACCCTAGCTTACAAAAGCATTTAGGGCTGTCAAAATCAGACTTTTCTAAAGCAATTAATGAGCTTTCTAAAGCAAATAAAATACAGCGTTCTAAAGGCAGTAAGCGTAAATGGGTTCAATGTTAGCAGTAGCATAACAAACTGTTTAAGAGTGATTCGCAACGCGTGGCATTTTCACTATGCGTTGTGTTTAGTGTTTAAGGTGGTATGCGGGAGCTTCGGTATTGCGTTGCTCACACCTTAACAGGGCGTTATGTTCTCTGGGCTAGGAAGGGATATGGAAACAGTTAAAATGCTAGATTTGGGGTTTTCTACTGCAGATGCAGAATATCCTGAAATCCATCAAGAAGAAGGCGATTTAAGAGCTGAGTTT
>Ga0213832_1000608_pt1 | contig 19605 bp, 16 predicted proteins | sample SWATP13_FD_161660 | JGI IMG/M metagenome (GOLD analysis project Ga0213832, IMG submission 161660) | Coastal seawater microbial communities from Marineland, Florida, United States - SWA TP1 #3 | ecosystem: Environmental > Aquatic > Marine > Coastal | place: USA: Florida | collected 2016-08-06 | reverse complement strand
CAGTGATTAATAAACCGAAAATTTTATTTCTTGATGAACCAACATCGGCAGTCGATCCACAAAATCGCCGTGACTTTTGGGAAACACTGTTTGATTTAAGTAATGCCGGTACCACGATATTAGTCACTACTCATTACATGGATGAAGCTGAGCGCTGTCATCGTTTAGCCATTTTAGAATCAGGTATTAAACGCGCGGATGGCTCGCCAAAGCAATTAATGACAGACATGCACGCTCATGTGGTAGAAATAGCAGGGGCGCAAACCAGAGAATTAAAAAAACAGCTTGCAACAATCGACCATGTTATTTCAGCCACTCAGTTAGGTGCACAATTGCGAGTATTAGTGAAAAAAGATATTCAAGATCCCGTTGAGTTCATAAAACAGCAATCATTTTGTCAGGATACATGGCAAGTAAATCGTGTTCGCCCAAGCCTCGAAGACGTGTTTGTCACCTGCACAGGGCAGGGCAGACAATGAATATTATGACTTCATTAAGCCGTATAAAAGCAATTGTAAGCAAAGAATTATTACAATTACGCCGCGATCGAATGACATTTGCGATGGTGGTGATGATCCCTCTTATCCAACTGATTCTATTTGGCTATGCTATTAACACTAACGTTAAAGATATCCCTGTTGCAGTGGTCGATCATAGCCAAACTGCCCTAAGTCGCATATTAGTACAAACAGTATCTGCGACAAATGTGGTTAAAGTGACGGATTATTACAACAGTATTGAGCAAGCACAAACAGCAATCGCCAGTGCGAAAGTGCGTGCTGTGATGTTTATACCCCATGATGTGGCAAACCGACTTGCTCAGCACCCAACCGTTGGTTTTGGATTGCCTGATGGCAGTAATGAGTCGTTAGTAAGGCCAATTGCGCATTGGTTAGTTGATGGCTCAGATACAATGGTAGCGTCGAGCATAAAATCGCTGCGCAATATGCCGCTTGCAGAGCTGCTCGATAAGCCTGCAAATAGAACTTACCCAACCTTTGAGACAACCTTATTTTATAACCCAGAGCAACGCTCTGCGGTGAATATTGTGCCAGGTTTAGCTGCTGTCATTTTAACCATGACTATGATTATGTTCACCTCTGCTGCAATTGTTAAAGAGCAAGAACGAGGTAATATGGAGCTCTTAATCACCTTACCTTTAAGCTCACTGGAATTGATGATTGGTAAAGTGGTTCCTTATATCTTCATTGGTTTTATTCAGTTATTTATTATTTTAGGCATGGGTAAGCTCTTGTTTCATATTCCTTTTGGAGGTGGTTTAGTCGCATTGGTTGTCGCAACCTTTGCTTTTATATGTGCCAGTTTAGTGCTTGGCTTAGTACTTTCGACCATCGCTAAAAACCAGCTTCAAGCCATGCAAATGACAATTTTCATTCTGTTACCCTCGATTTTATTGTCGGGCTTTGTATTTCCCTATGAAGGCATGCCAAAGGTGGCGCAGTGGCTTGCTGAGAGCTTACCTGCAACTCACTATTTAAGGTTAATCAGAGGAATAGTGTTAAGAGATGTCAATTTAATGAGTATGAGCAGCGATTTACTTTGGCTAACTGCTTTTACGTTTTTTGGTTTAGCGGTTGCCGCTTTCCGGTTTAAGAAAACCCTTGATTAAACTAGGCAATTTTGAACAATTGTGCTTAACTAAAGATAATTTTATCTTTTGTTAAGTAGATTTCAGCGTGCAGCAAATAGTTTGGGGATTGTTATTTTTTGCAGTATTTAATAGTCATGCAAAAACCATTAATCTAGCCCATACAATGAAGCATGAAAACTTCAGTCAGTTGTTCGGTAAGCTTGCAGAGCAAAGTGGTTTAACAATTCACTCGGTTTTTGTTGATCAAAAAGCGTTAAAAGTGCGCTTGGTGCAAAATGCACATACTTCTAATATGACTGATGTTATTATTGTACCCGCAGATCACCTAGGGCTTAGTGAGTATGCTAACTTTAGTGAGATCCCAGCTTCTTTAATCGCCCAGACAACAGATAAACGAACTTTAGACACAGCAAGGGTGTCAGGAAAGCTAATCGGCATTCCTATAATACAAGGTAACCACCTGCTACTTTTTTATAACTCTAAATTTATAAAATCCCCTGTTACCGATTGGCAAGATATTGAAAAATTGAAACCTACATTACCAAGCCACGTAAAATTAATAACGTGGAGCTTCATGGAAATGTATTGGTTTATTCCATTTTTAAGTGCTTTTGAGGGTAATTTGATAGCTGACGGCCAAGCTCAACTTAACACACCTTCTATGCATGATGCGCTACGTTTTGTTTGGGGTTTAAATGCGCGAGACATTGTTGATAGTCAGTGTGACTATGCGTGTTCTCATCAAGCATTTCAGCAACAAAAAGCCGCGTTTATTGTTAACGGAGCATGGGCACTCAACACTTATCAGCAAGCACTTGGTGACAATCTGTCAGTGCAACCTTTGCCTTCTCTCAATGGGCGAGTGATGCAACCTTACTATTCAACCTTTGTTCTAGCCTTTCCAAACGATAGCCTTAATGGCCCAAATAAAGATAATTTACGTAAGTTTGCCAAGTTGGCTCAAGAAGCACCTTTTCAGCGCTTAATCTGGCAGGAAATTAGTGATATACCTGTAAATATAGAGGTGTTAGAGCATCTTAAAAACGAACAAGGGACTGTATTTGGCACGCTAGTTGATGCTTTAAAAGAAACAAAGCCTATGCCCTCAACGGCAACCATGATAATTGTTTGGGAGGTGCTTAATAAAGGTTTTTCACGTTTTGGCAGCGGAGCGTTAACAGCTGAACAAACGGGGCAATTTATGCAAGGCCTTGCTGAACGTTCAATTGCAAATGATGGGGTGCAATGAAAAACCCTCGTTTTAGTCGGGCACTGTTTTTTAGTGTGTTACTACTTGTTATCACCCCATTACTCATACTTGCTGCTTTGATGATAGGGCGTTTCTATTTAAATTCAATCGAGCAAGCAAACACCAGTTTGCAATGGCAAGCAAGAAATAACGCAGCAAGTTTAGAGCAATTATTTTTTAAACTTGAAAAGAATAGCCAAGTACTTAGCAATACAAAGGCAATTGCGGAATTACCTGACAAAGTAGTTTATTCACAGTTTGCACTCATGCAGTTACAGGAGTTTGTTAATACTAACCCGCAAATAAGTGCTGCGATTGTGATAGATAATCAAGGCTTTATAGTCGAAGGTTACCCAATAACATCGCTAACACTTAATTATTCACTGACCAAACAAATTTTAGAAAACAGCCAAATTCTAGATAATCAAAACACGATTCAAGTTTTGGATAACATACATCTTAATGAACTTTTTACTCAACAAGACACAAAGCATAGTGCCTTGTTAGCGATTACTTCAACACTGTTAAATGAGCAAGACTCACTCAGTGAGCCAATTAAAAAAACAGGTGTCTTAGTATCATTTATTCCTTTGTCAGAGGCCGTTAAGTGGCTTGCAAAACATAATGAACAACCTATTTATCAAACGGGTAAGCAAGTTCAGTTGAAGGTAAAAGAGCAAGTCTTATATAGCTTAGGAAATGCTTTAGATAAAGCTCAATTGTCATCAGAAGCGACTATTAATCGTGTGATATTTGACAATGCCTTGAGCCCTTTACTTTTTAAGATAAATGAAACAGAGTCAGCCTATACAACCGCGGTCAAACAAACCGCTGTGATGGCAGCAGGGTTGATAATTACGCTGTTTATAATCTCATTTCTGCTAGTTCGTTGGTTAACTCTGCGACTGCATAATCCATTAAATCGCATTGCAGCAATAAGTCGGGAGTTTGCATTAGGGAATTACAAACAAGTTCAAAATAATTTTCACTATCAAGAGTTTAAAGATATTGCAGATTCCCTCAATAGTATGGCCGAAACTATTGATATACAAATTACGTCATTGCAGTTAGAGAAAATTAGGGCAGAGCACTCAGAGCAAGTTAAAAGTCAGTTTTTGGCAAACATGAGCCATGAAATTAGAACGCCAATGAATGGGATTGTAGGGTTTTTGCAGTTACTAAATAAAAGTGAGTTAAGCCAAGATCAAACTGACTTTGTTAGGCAAATTAATAATTGCAGTGATGTTTTACTAACCGTTATTAATGACATTCTAGATTTCTCGAAAATTGAAGCCAATAAAATTGAGCTTGAGCACCGCCAATGTGATTTAGTCGCTCTGTGCAATGATCTTATTTTATTGTTTAAACCGAGTTGTGATGCTAAAGGGATCGTATGCCGGCTTGATGTCGATAAACTTGAAACTTTAACCGTTGAGTGTGATGAGATACGTGTTAAACAAGTGCTGATCAACTTACTCTCCAATGCAGTAAAATTCACAAAGCAAGGAGAAATCACTTTATCACTTAATGTGGTTCACCAAAGCAATGAAAAAACAAGGGTTGAATTTGCTGTAAAAGACACCGGCATAGGTATTGCTGAAGATAAAATTAACGCGTTATTTAACCCCTTTGTTCAAGCTCAGAGCAATATAACCAGAGAATATGGCGGCACTGGCCTTGGGCTGGCCATAAGTAAAGGTTTAATCGATTTAATGGAAGGGAAAATAAACATTAATAGTGAGCTTGGTAAGGGCACTATTTTTACAATTCAAGTCGATTTTGAAACAGTTTTAGAAGACCTTAATATACAGCAAGTTGAGCAAAAGGCTGATAGGTCAAGGAACGATTTTTCTGTGGTAGAACAGCCACTCCTAATTGCAGAAGATAACCCTATTAACCAAATTGTGATTACAAAATATTTAGCACAATTAGGGCTTAAATATGAACTTGCGGATAACGGACAAGTAGCGTGCGATAAAGCATCAAATAAAGAGTACGCTTTAATCCTAATGGATATTCAAATGCCTGTAATGGATGGTTTAACAGCCAGCAAGATTTTGCTAAATAAAAAGGGTTTTAATACACCTATTATTGCTGTCAGCGCGAACGCAATGAAAGAGGATATAAATAAAAGCATTGCGATGGGGATCAGTGACCATATTGCTAAACCAATTAACTTTGAGGAATTGGAGCTAGCATTAGCAAAATGGCTATTTCAGCAAAATTAACAGCAGAAATAGCCATTACAATTAGAATGCGTTATTGTCTTTTTTCTGAATAAGCTCAATTGCATAGCCATCAGGGTCTTTAACAAAAGCAATTTCAGTTGTGCCGCCTTTTACAGGGCCTGGCTCACGGCTAACATTACCGCCAGCAGCTTTAATGTCGTCGCATGCTTTATAAATGTCATCAAACTCGATAGCAATATGGCCATATGCATTACCTAGATCATAGCTGTCAGTATCCCAGTTATAAGTAAGCTCAAGCACAGTTGCATCTTTTTCGTCACCATAACCGACAAAAGCAAGGGTGTAGCGGTACTCTTCATTGTCTGCACGGCGCAGTTCTTTCATACCTAATACCTGCGTATAAAATTCAATTGATTTGTCTAAATCAGCAACGCGAAGCATTGTGTGTAATAAGCGCATTTTAAGCATCCTCTTTCTTGTCTTTAAATTCGCACAATTCTAATAACGCAGTAAGGCTGCGTATTAAAACTCTTAAAAATGGATTATAAGTTATTTCGATTGCTTACACAGTAGCATTGAGATAAAGCGTAGAGTCCACGCTGTTAAATTAATAACGATGCTTTTGCTATGGCTAGGGGAAATGTTATGCAGCAATAAATAGGGGGGCTGCATAACACTGGGGTATTGAAGTATAAGCTTAGGTCTTCACTTTACCTTTAAGCACATAAATTTCGCCATCAAAGCTCCCTTGAATTGTCAGACCTTGTCCCGCTAACTCTTTAAGGTATTCGATATGTTCATTAGTGATATGCTGCCCTGGTACTAAAAGTGGGATACCGGGAGGGTAAGGCGTCACTAATCCGGCACAAATGCGGTTGTTACTTTTACTAATAGGCACAGATTCGCGTTCGCCATAAAACGCATCACTTGGAATACAGGCCAAGTCTATAGCAGGCAGATTCTCTGGTAAGCGAGCGCGTCTCATTGAGGTGGCGAGTTTTACTTTACCGCTATCGAGTTTCTTCAGCGCGTTGTAAAGACGAATGATCTTTGAGCGTGTACCGCCAAGAGTCAGTAAAACTAAGATAGTGCTGTGCGTGTACTTTTCTATTTCAAGGCCTATTTCATCTAACAGGAATTTATGAATATCTTTTAGTGAATAAGGTAACTCACTAATATCAATGAGAATTTTCAGTGGGTCATGACCCATGTTATCGCCACTAAAATGTGGGAATATATCCATGAAATCTTGCTTATCGAGCACTTTTATATGTTTTAGTGAAGCCATTTGCTGCTTAAATTCTGCAACGTGATTCAGCAGGGCATTCAGTAATTTATAACCTTCCATCTCTAATTGTTTTTGGCATACATCCAGCGAGGCAATGAGTTGATATTTTGGAGAGGTGCTGGCGTAAATACTGTAGATCTCACGGAAAAAATCGGCATCGAAATCAGGGTCGTTAACATGAATATAAGACGCCTGAGAGAACGCAGAAACCACTTTATGTGCCGAATGGGTAACATAATCTGCACCCGCATTAATAGCCGAGTAGTGGCGTAAACTTGGATGGAAAAGCGAGTAAGCAAACCACGCTTCGTCGATAAACACTTTAATACCGTGCTGATGAGCAAATTCAACCACTTGTTTTAAATCGCTAAGTAGGCCATCGTAGGTACAGCCAGTTAAAACCAATAATTTAGCATCGGTGTTTTGTTCAATCGCTTGTTTGATGTCGGCCAATGAAGGGGGCGCGAAAATACCATATTTAGGATTTAAAATACTCGACAAATAGATAGGTAAACTAGCCGATTGCAAAATGCCATAGTGTACTGATTTATGGCAGTTTCGGTCGATAATCACCTTATCGCCTTTACGCAGTAAAGTTTGCAAAATAATCTTATTTGAAGTGGATGAGCCATTGGTAACAAAGTAGGTATGCTTTACTTCAAATGTTGCCGCAGCTGATTCTTGAGAGCGGCCTATAGTGTTGGTGCTGTCTGAAAGTGAGCCAAGCGAGTCGACAGAAACCGACAGGTCGCCAACAAATACATTACGACCATAAAACTGATAAAAGTCTTTAATATACGGAGAGTTTCTAAAGCTAGCGCCGCCACTGTGACCAGGAGTGTGCCATGAATCGTTCGATTCACCGACATAACGACGGTAAGCGGTCCAAAATGGAGTTTCTGAACGGTCATCAAAGTCATTGATCATATAGCCCAAGATTGCTTCAGGGTCTGAAATGACCTCGTCTTTAAAAAAGAAAGATTCAATTTCTTCTGACTCGTTGACTATCTCCAAGCCTTTCGTATCGTCACCGATAACATAGACAGGCAGCTCAAGGCGTATGCCTTTTAATTGCTCGATAAAGCGACTATAGGTGCGCTCGCCATTGTTCAGTACATCCCAACTAAGTACTACAGCTTGAATATCGCCATCTTCCTCTACACATTTCAACGCTTGCTTGAGCTCAGTGCATTCAATAATGTCGATATCTACATCATTACGCTCAAAATTAGGGATTGTTTTTGCTAGGTTCGTTGAAAGCTCTTGCAAGGTGGCAGGATCTTGCTCAATTAACAAGATACGAAGTAAAGGTAACATAGCAACTCTCATAAAAATTTCACATTACTCAACAGCATAACGAAAGGATTGGAGCTTGTGAAATTAATACTTTGATATTTTTTGTTCCGATACAGATTGTGCTTTTTTGCTAGGGCAATGTTTTACAAAGTGACCCTTTAAAAAAGCGTTATAAGAATCTACAACTATACTTATAGGCTTTTTCTACGTGTTAGTCGCAGACAGTTGAAATTACATGTTCTTGCTGTAAAAGTAATTGCTTAAGTAAAAGGTTAATAAAGCACTGAGTGAATAAAGGGCATTTACTCTGCTAAATAGTAGGATGACTTCCTACTCGAAAAAAAGCTCATGTAAAGAGTGAGTGTAAAAGCCACTCAAGCCATGTACAGATAAAAATAAAGGTAAGCCTGCGAAGGAGAATAAAACATGGCGAATTTTGCCAATTTTAAAACCGTAGTCATCTCTACATTGTTTGCGTTTTGTACAAACGCGGTTAATGCAGATGAAATATCAAAATTAAACAACAGTCAGAAGTCGACACCCAAAGCGACTGCATTCGTTACCCAGCATAAAGGAACCTTTAATGGCAAAAAGCTGAAATACAAAGCTGTAGCCGGTGAAACCTATTTATTAAACAAAAACGAAGAGCCTACAGCAGCTATCTTTTCATTTGATTACATTGCCGCAGACGACAACAAGAACAGACCGATTACATTTATCTGGAATGGTGGCCCCGGCTCATCGTCTAATTGGTTACATATGGGCGCATATGGACCTAAACGAGTGGTTGTACCAAGCGATGCAACGGATCCTCGGTTGGCTCCTTACGAATTAAAAGATGCGTCAGAGACGATACTTGATGTGACTGATATGGTGTTTGTGGACCCTGTTGGCACAGGTTACTCGCGTGCATTAGGTGACACTGAAAGCAAAGCTTTTTGGGGGTTGAATGAGGATGCATCTGCTATTGCTGATTTTATTGCCCAGTGGCTAACGAAAGAAAACCGCTGGAATGCGCCAATATTTTTATTGGGAGAGAGCTATGGTACGACTCGAGCGGCAGCGGTTTCTAAAGTGCTTATAGATAAGCATCTTATCAATGTAAATGGCATTATTTTTGTGTCACAAGCTTTAGACTATCAAGGTTCAAGCCCTTATGTAGACGACAACATCATATCTTACATCACGTACATACCAACACTCGCTGCAACCGCTTGGTACCATAAAAAAGTAGACACATCAGGAAATTTTGAAGTATTTATAGATGCGAGCCGACAATTTGCTGTTGATGAATTACTGCCAGCATTATTTAAGGGTAATACACTTGGTACAGCTGACAGAGCGCGAATTGTCGAGGGACTACATCGTTATACAGGGCTAAGTAAGCAATACATTGAGCAGGCTGACCTACGTATTAATGCCTTTAGATTTGCTAAAGAGTTATTACGTGATGAGGGCGTCGCCATCGGCTTTCTTGATGGGCGCTATAGGCTTGATGAAAGAGACGATTTAACAGCGGCTCCTAAGCAAGATGCGTCAAAAGTGATAGGGCCGGCATATAAAGCGGCACTGATGAAATACATGCGTACTGATTTAAACGTACAGTGGAAAAGAAAATATTTAAATCCAAGCGATCCTGAGTTATCAGATAACTGGCGCTGGCGCACTGCCCCTGATGGGCAAGGATGGGAGCCAAGATACGTCAATACAGCGCCAGATTTATCTTATGTGCTTCGCAGCAATCCACAAATGAAAGTGATGGTTGCCTCAGGGTATTACGATATTGTCACGCCATTTTTTGATGCAGAATACACCTTGAACAGACACGGTATATACGCTGATAAAATTGACTATCACTATTATCACGGCGGTCACATGATGTATGTTCACGAACCAGCAAGAGTATCGCTGTTAAATGATACGCGAGAATTTATTAAAAAGCAGGTGAGCCAAAATCCCTGATAATGGCTAGGCACATTGTGCCAAGTCTTGTGTTTGGCACAATGTGCAAAATGAGCTTATGGAGTGATCGAAAAGGTTAAGAATGTTACACATATAGCGCCTAAAAACGATTAACCATTGGTGCTCACCGACCATATTTGTTGTCAATGTTTGCCAATATCTGCCATAATTAATGACTGTAAATATATAGGAATTAACTATGGCAACTTTAAATATCTCTATTCCAGATGAAATGCGCTCATGGATTGATGCCCAAGTTGAGTCAGGTCGATTCTCAAATGCAAGTGATTATATCCGCGATTTGATCCGCCATAATCAGAGTGAAAAAGATGCTATTAAAATGGCATTAGTAGAGGGTGAACTAAGTGGTGAGAGTAAGTTAACGGTTTTAGATATTATATCCAAATCTAAAAACAAAACTTAAAGCGAATGGCTAAATATACTCTATCTAATAAAGCTCAGCATGACTTGGAGCGTATTTTTCAGTACACCGAAATTGAATTTGGTGTTTCTCAAGCAGAAAACTATTTGCTCGGAATTCATGAAACGCTAATGGCTTTGTCTACTGAGCCGAGCCTTGCTCAAGATGTTAGCGATATCAAGCCCGGATATTCTCGGTATATATTTCGAAAGCACTACATCTTTTTTAAAAAAAGAGCCAACGATATTTTCATTGTGAGAATTCTGCATCATCAAATGAAGGTTCAACTACACCTAACTAGCTAATGCAGGTCCGCAATAATACTTAATTATTCCATTTTCTCTTTAAACTCACACAAGTCTTCAATAATACAGCTGCCACATTTAGGTTTACGAGCAGTACACACATAGCGACCATGAAGAATTAACCAGTGGTGCACATCGACTTTAAATTCTTTAGGTACCACTTTTTCTAGCTTTTGTTCTACAGCAACTACATCTTTACCCATGGCGAATTTTGTGCGATTTGATACGCGAAAAATATGAGTGTCGACTGCAATTGTCGGCCAGCCAAAGGCCGTATTTAATACGACATTCGCTGTTTTTCTACCCACACCAGGGAGGGCTTCAAGGGCTTCACGGTTTTCGGGCACTTCTGAGTTATGCTTATTAACCAGAATCTCACACATTTTATAAACGTTGTTGGCTTTTGAGTTAAATAAACCAATCGTTTTAATGTAGTCACGCAGGGCTTCAAGGCCTAAATCTAAAATCGCTTGTGGCGTATTTGCAACTGGAAACAGTTTGCGTGTAGCTTTATTAACACCTACATCCGTTGCTTGTGCTGATAAGGTTACAGCAACCAATAACTCAAATGGGCTTGAGTATTCAAGCTCTGTTTCTGGGTGCGGATTTTGCTCACGAAGACGAGATAAGATCTCATAACGTTTTTCTTTATTCATGGTGAGTGTAAAGCACGCAGTGACGGTGCGTGCTCTCCTTTAGGTTAAACTCGTTACCCGGGCACGAGGGCCTTTTTCTACTTCTGGAGTAACTACTTGCTTTGATTTTATTTGGTTATCAATCACATTCTTTGCAGCAATTAACAAACCAAGACCTAAAAAGGCACCTGGGGGTAAAATTGCCAATAAAAATTGATTGTCGAAACTAAACACTTCAATACGCAGTGCTTGTGCCCATGGGCCGAGCAACAAATCAGCACCATCAAAAAGGGTGCCTTGGCCAATTAACTCTCTTATAGCGCCCAGCACAACAAGTACTAGCATAAAGCCTAAGCCCATCATTAAGCCGTCAAAGGCTGAAAGGGGGGCTGTATTTTTTGACGCAAATGCTTCAGCGCGACCTATAATTGCGCAGTTGGTTACAATAAGTGGAATAAAAATACCAAGAGATTGATAAAGCCCAAATGTATAGGCATTCATCATCAGCTGCACTATCGTTACAAAGCCTGCGATGATCATCACAAAAACAGGAATACGGATATCTTTAGGCACCCAGTTGCGCACAATCGATACAGTTACATTAGAACCAACAAGTACTAATAAAGTCGCTAAACCAAGACCTAAAGCATTTGTTATTGTAGAAGTCACTGCTAGCAGAGGGCACAAGCCTAATAACTGCACAAGGGCGGGGTTATTGGCCCACATTCCATCTTTAAACAAGGTTTTTACCTGGCTCATTCTTGACCTCCTTGGCAAGCATTAGCTGCTGCAAATAGGTTATCAAATTCAGCTTGTGCAAATAGCACAGCTTCTTTAACTGAGCCGACTACAGCGCGTGGCGTAATCGTTGCTCCAGTGAATTGATCGAACTGACCGCCATCTTTTTTAACAGCCCAACGATTGTCATCTTCACCTAATACAGTCTGACCTTTGAACAAGGTGATCCAGTCAGATTTTTTTACTTCTACCTTGTCGCCAAGCCCAGGCGTTTCTTCGTGTTTTGTAACACGAACTCCAGCAATTTCACCATTAGCAAAAACGGCTGTTAGCAAGTTAATATCGCCACTATAACCGCTTGGAGTAACATGGCGCATTACAAGAGCGTATGGTTTATCGCTTTTATAAGCTCGATAAATAATTTGTTCAGGTCTGGGCCCTAAACGTTCATCTGTAATAATGACACAATCTTTATATAGTTGATTATCGTAATGGTGAGCGCCAAGCACTTGCTGTAGTTGCTCGGCGAGCTGCTTCTTTTCTTGGTCGCTTATACGCTGGGCCGTTAGGCTATGGGTAAGCGCTACAGCTCCTGTAGTAAGTAGTGCAAAAGCGGTTAAAATACCACCGTTTTTAGTCATTGAGGAAAGGATCATTATTTCACTCCATGGCCGTAAGTGCGTGGCTGTGTGTAGTAGTCAATTAATGGTACTGCCATGTTTAGCAGAAGCACACTAAAAGCGACAGCATCAGGGTAACCACCAAATGTGCGAATTAAGTAAACAAGTAGACCAATTAAGGCACCATAAATTAAGCGGCCTTTATTTGTGGTTGATGCTGACACAGGATCAGTCGCGATGAAAAATGCCCCTAGCATTGTGGCACCACTGAATAAGTGAAATACCACGCCAGGCTCTGTTCCAGGTGATGCTATATAGCCAATAGCGCTACATATCGTTAAAGCACCGAGAAAGCTTACAGGAATATGCCAATTAATAATTTTAGCTTTTAATAAATAAAGACCGCCGATTAAAAAGCCTAGGTTAACCCAGCCCCAACCAAGACCAAACCAGTCATTAAAAAGGGGTTTGCTCATGCTCTCAGCCACCGTTAGGTGATGGGCTAGGTCCGTTTTAACGGTATCAAGCGGCGTTGCCATCGTTGTGCCATCAATGGATACACGAAGTTGATCTACGCTAAATCCAGCGCTAGTAAAACCATTAAAAATAACAGACAGCTGTTGTGAAAAGCTAATAGGCGATGCAAGTAAATCACTCACAGGTAACCAACTGGTCATTTGCACCGGAAACGATACAAGTAGTAATACATAAGCGGCCATTGCTGGGTTAAATAGGTTGAAACCAAGTCCACCATAAAGCTGTTTTACAATAACAATTGCAAACAAACAGCCAATTACGATAATCCACCAAGGTGCTAAAGGCGGAATGCTCAATGCTAGCAATACTGCAGTTAGCCATGCACTGCCGTCGCTAAGAGTTGGCCACACCTTTCGCTTACGTAGCAATAAAACTGCCGCTTCACATACACTAACCGTGATTAAAGCGAGTGCAAGCTGGATTAAAACCGCGCTGCCAAAAAAGTAAACTTGCGCGATTAAGCCAGGAATACACGCAGCAATCACGGTGATCATTAAACGGCTTAATGATTTATGACTATGATTATGCGGCGAACTCGCCATGGTTAGTTTCATGACTTATCGTTTCCTTCTTGTTGTAACTTTTTCGCTTTAGCTCTTGCAATGGCACGAGCGACAGCGGCTTTCTTTTTATCTTCTTTTGATTCAGGTGCGTTTGATACTTGCTCTACATCCGAGTCTGCTGGTTTTATTTCAGTATCAACAGAATTGGCTGAACTATCACTTTGCGTTTGCTCTGTAGCGGCTTTTTTCGCTTTGGCTCGAGCTATGGCAGCTGCAACAGCGGCTTTTTTCTTGTCTTCGCTAGATTCATTTGTATCAGGTTGAGGTTTTGAATCAACCTCAACGTGTGAATCATCACTCTGCGCTTGCTCTTTAGCGGCTTTCTTTGCTTTAGCACGAGCAATGGCTGCAGCAACAGCCGCTTTTTTGTCATCAACTGGTGCGCTATCTTCTTCAGCATCATCTTGATTTTCAGCAGCTTGCGCGGCTTTTTTCGCTTTAGCACGGGCAATGGCTGCAGCGACAGCCGCTTTTTTGTCATCTACAGGTGCGCTATCTTCTTCAGCATCATCTTGATTTTCAGCAGCTTGCGCGGCTTTTTTCGCTTTAGCACGGGCAATGGCTGCAGCGACAGTCGCTTTTTTGTCATCAACTGGTGCGCTATCTTCTTCAGCATCATCTTGATTTTCAGCAGCTTGCGCGGCTTTTTTCGCTTTAGCACGGGCAATGGCTGCAGCGACAGCGGCTTTTTTGTCATCGACAGGTGCACTATATTCTTCAGCGTCACCTTTATTTTCAGCAGCTTGTGCGGCTTTTTTTGCTTTGGCACGGGCAATGGCGGCAGCGATAGCCGCTTTTTTATCATCTTTAGGTGCAGCGCCTGCTGCCTCTACGTGATCTTCAGCAGCTTGTGCGGCTTTTTTCGCTTTGGCACGAGCAATGGCGGCAGCGACAGCAGACTTTTTATCATCTTTATCACGGTTTTCTTCACCTTGCTCTTGTGCTTTTTGCTCTTTGTACTTACGTGCTTGTTCTTTGCGTGCTGCACGCTCTTTAACGACCTCTGAATTATCAGGCTCAAGCTCCGCATCAGGGCCTTGCTTTTTCGCTTTGGCGCGAGCTATAGCAGCTGCCACAGCTGATTTACTCTCTTTAGCATCAGATTTGCTCTTCACACGTGCTAGCGCATCGGCTACTTTTTGTTTTTCGCCATCTGATTTTGCAGCGGGTTTACGTTTGTGACGGTTTTGGCGCTCTTCTTGCTCACGCTCTAAACGTTCTTTACGTGCTTCAAAACGCTCTTTGGCACGTTCAGCCTTAATTTGCTCAGCTTGTTGCTCTTTAATTTCAGCCTTAGCAACACGGTAATATTGGACCAATGGAATTTCGCTTGGGCATACATAAGCACAGGCACCACATTCAATACAGTCGAACAAGTTGTGCTCATTTAGCTTGTCGTACTCTTTTGACTTAGCAAACCATTGTAATTGCTGCGGTAATAAAGAGGCAGGGCATGCGTCTGCGCAGGCACTACAGCGAATACAGGCTTTTTCGTCGCCAGGTTCAGCCAACTCTTGATGATCAGGTGCTAAAATACAGTTGGTGGTTTTTACTATGCCAATACGCACGGTTGGTAAAGTAAAGCCCATCATCGGGCCACCCATGACAACACGTTGTTGTGGAACTGGAGAGAAACCTTGGCAATCCAATAAGTGCTTAATTTCAGTGCCCAGTAAAGCCCACACATTACCTGGTTTATGGATTGTATTACCCGTGACTGTGACAACTCGCTCAATCAATGGTTTGCCTTCAAACACCGCTTGATTAATAGCAAAGAGAGTACCGACATTTTGTACCAGCATACCAATATCTGCTGGAATACTGCCATTTGGCACTTCTTTACCTGTCAGTAACTTTATTAGTTGCTTTTCGCCACCTGAAGGATAAACCGTTGGTACTGTTTGCACTATAATATTGTGATTGTGCTGAGCTGCTTTTGTCATAGCAGCAATGGCTTCTGGCTTATTATCTTCAATGCCAATAATTGTTAGCTTAGGGCTTAATAATTGTTGCATTAGCTCAATACCCGCAACAATACCATCCGCATGCTCTCGCATTAACATATCATCGGCCGTGATATAAGGCTCACATTCAACGGCATTAACAATTAAAAAATCGATGTCTTTGCGGCTGTCCGCTTTTACATAAGTTGGAAAGCCAGCTCCGCCCATACCAGCGATACCACTTTGATGAATAATATCGACGAGTTCATCATGAGAGAGGGCAGCAGCATCACTAATGGGTTTCAGTTCACACCAGTTATCTAGCCCATCTGGTTCAATAACAACGCTGAGTTCAGGCAAAGCTGAGGGGTGCGCTGATGGCATAGGTGCTATTTCACAAATGATACCTGAGGTAGGCGCATGCACTGGCACAGACCAGTTACCACTTGGTTTAGTTAATGCTTGGCCTTTAAGGACCTGCTGACCTTTTTCGACGATCAGTTTGCCGTTTGCGCCAATATGCTGTTTTAGTGATACGACCAACTTTTGAGGAAGCGGCAAACGTTGGATTGACTGAGTTGTTGATACGTGTTTTTGACCAGGTGGATGAATCCCACCAGGAAATGGCCACACTTTGCCTTGTTTAATTTGTTCGATTAACGTTTCCATTTGTGCTCCTAATCTACTTGAGTCACAGGAATTGCGTTTAATTGCCATTTCCATGTTTGCTTTGTTTCTTTAATTGGCAGCATATCTATACAATCTACAGGGCAAGGTTCTACACATAAATCACAGCCAGTACACTCATCAATAAGCACGGTATGCATTTGACGAGTTGCACCCACAATGGCGTCGACAGGGCAGGCTTGAATACACTTGGTACAGCCAATACACTCATCTTCACGAATATAGGCAACCGTTTTAATCGGGTCTGCTTGTTCGCCACCTGCGAGGGGCTTGGCTTCAACCCCCATTAAATCGGCAAGTTTCTTTACTGTGGCTTCGCCGCCTGGCGGACATTTATTTATTTCATCCCCGTTGGCAATTGCTTCAGCATAAGGGCGACAACCAGGGTAACCACATTGGCCACACTGGGTTTGCGGTAAAATAGTATCTATTTGATCGACAATAGGATTGCTTTCAACACGAAAACGTACCGCGGCAAAGCCTAAAATTAAACCAAAGACGAGCGCTAATGAACCAAGCGCTATTAAGGCATAAAACAAGGTCATATTAAAACTTCACTAATCCTGTAAAACCCATAAACGCCATTGACATAAGGCCTGCTGTTATCATTGCGATTGATGCGCCTTTAAATGGAGTAGGGACGTCAGCTGCCGCTAAACGTTCACGCAGTGCGGCAAAAAGAATTAACACCATAGAGAAACCAACTGCTGCGCCAAAACCATATACCGCAGATTGCAAAAATGAGTGATCTTCTTTGATGTTGAGTAATGCAACCCCTAGTACAGCGCAGTTAGTGGTGATTAAAGGTAGAAATATACCTAGCAGGCGATACAAGGTTGGGCTTGTTTTTCGTACGACCATTTCAGTAAATTGCACCACCACAGCGATGACCAATATAAAGCTCATGGTACGTAAAAATTCAATATCAAGAGGAATCAAAATATATTGATTCACTAAATAGCTTGTTACAGAGGCAAGAGTAAGCACAAAGGTTGTCGCCAAGGACATACCAATTGCGGTATCCAATTTACCCGATACACCCATAAACGGGCATAAACCTAAAAATTGAACTAATACAAAGTTGTTGACTAGCACGGTGCCAATCAATAACAGGACATACTCTGTCATGCGTGCCTCACAAGAATAAAAACCCCTCTATTATCCTTTTTTCTTGGGGTCGACACAACACATGAGAGACGAATAGCTAAAATAAGCAGGGGAGTTGGGTATGAAAGTGTTAAACTGAGGTTAAAGACCTGATAAACAGTAGGTTTATTAGGCCTTTTAAGATGAGTTAGATGTCTTTTGGCTTCTCGATATAGTAGCCTTGAACGCCATCTAAACACAGTGTTTCGATAATATGTTTCTCTTCTTGGCTTTCTACACCTTCAGCAAACACACTCACCCCAATGCGGTGTGCAAGGTCAACCATTAAGCGCATGAAATACTGATTATTTTTATCTTCTTCTAAGCCTCGTGTGTAGCTTGCATCCATTTTAATAAAGTCAGGTTTGAGGTCCCTAAAGAATTTAAATGAGGTTAAACCCACACCAAAGCGTTCTACCGTTATACGTGCACCGACACGATGAACCATATCAATAAAGCGTTTACTTGCTTTGATATTTTGCTGTAAGCCGAACTCACTTACCTCAAAAATAAGTTTTGATGCGATATTACTGTCTTTTAAAAGCCGACGTTCTAACCAGATCACAAATTGATCATTATGTGCGCTTGATGCTGTAACATTTATACCAAAGAATTTTTGTGAGAAGTTGCGAGTTTTCACTTTTTCTAAGGTGGTGTCGATGATTAACCGATCAATCTCCATTGCCATATCAAGCTTTTCTGCCATAGCAAGGAAAGAAGCGGTTGGGAGCATCTGATTTTCAGCTGTTTTAAAACGCACTTGAATCTCTGCATAGGCTTTCACGCTTTTGCCGATCGGCATAATATTTTGCATCACTAAATGAACGCGTTTCGATTCTATAACTTCGTTAATAACTTTTCGCCAGTTTTGATTTCCAAATCCTGCGCTCACGTTATTAACCAGGTCTGTTTCTCGTTGCACATGCCATGCATTTGTTTGTTTAGATTGAGCCATGCTCATCGCATTATCAACGATTGATAATAGCTCACCAAGCGGTTTACCTTTCTCATAACCGACAATGCCGGTATTGGCGACAGAGCTAAGTTCTTGGTTTTGTTGGTATTGAGTAAACCGAGACTGTAGATTATCACCAAAACGCTCTGCTTCTTTAAGTGGTGTATTAGGTAACACAACGGCAAAGTCAGAGCTATTTAAACGAAACACTTGGCTGTTAGTGTAAGTGCCGCTTATATGCTTAATAATATCGGCAACCCCCTTAACGTACTCATCTCCTTTTTGATAACCACGAGATTGGTTTATTGCCTGTAGTTCACTACACCTGATCATGGCTAGAGAGCCAAATGTACTCTTTTCAGCATTTTCAATGTGTCTTTCATAGTATTCAACGAACATATTTCGGTTGCCTAAATTTGTTACTACATCTTTATAGGCTTCTTTTTTGATACTCATCGCATTTCTTTGAATATCGTCATGTTTCGTTTGTAAAAAGTGCGAAAGACGATTGAAAGAGGGGATTAAATCTTTACTGAGCTTTTTCAATCGCGATGTGTCCATTGCGTTTTCAAGGTCGCCGTCAACTTGGTTTTGATTAATGTAGATATCAATAATATCGGCAATAGTGGTGCTTATCTTCCGGTTGAGGCGCTGGAACATGCTTTTCATATAGAAGATAGGGAGTATTGCAATTAAACCCGAAAATAAAATAATGATAAATAAGGACTGTTGCAGTAATTCAGCAAGGTGGTTTACATTTATAGTAAATTCAACTTTGATATCTGAGGTCGGGTTTACAGCAAATTGTGGACGAATAGAATTAAATGTGCTGTTTACAATACCGGCAAACAATGGCAAAGGCTCTGAGTTTCTCACTGCAAATACTTCATTACCATCTGTGTCTCGTAAAACGAATTTTGAGAAGGTTGCGCCATCTGTTAGAGCGCGTTTAATTTTTTCAGGAGCTAGTTCTTCAGCAGTTAAACTATTTATATATGTATTTACTGTAAGTTGTGCTTTTTTTTGGGCATCACTTACTGCGTTGTCAAAGCTTAAGGCAATAAAAGAGCCGCCCAGCAGTGTAAAAAGCAGCCAAGAGATCAATTGTACAAATATAAGTTTTTTAAAACCAGCCATGTTTTCTTATCTTTTAAGAGCCTAAAGGAAGGAATCAATTCCCTGATTGATTTCTTTAAGTACAGTTTATTCTAATTTTATAAGAAATAAAGAGTTAAGCAAAGATAGAGTAGAATATAAGTATTGGAAAGTCTAATACATTTGTTGAGTAAGAATAGGGGAGATAAAGACACTTTTTGAAAAAATTGGCTCCCCCTCCCCGACTCGAACGGGGGACCTGCGGATTAACAGTCCGTCGCTCTAACCAACTGAGCTAAGGGGGAACGAATAGAGTAGTGCTTATATGATTTGGCTCCCCCTCCCCGACTCGAACGGGGGACCT
>Ga0213832_1000604_pt1 | contig 19725 bp, 16 predicted proteins | sample SWATP13_FD_161660 | JGI IMG/M metagenome (GOLD analysis project Ga0213832, IMG submission 161660) | Coastal seawater microbial communities from Marineland, Florida, United States - SWA TP1 #3 | ecosystem: Environmental > Aquatic > Marine > Coastal | place: USA: Florida | collected 2016-08-06 | reverse complement strand
CTGAAATCCAAGCTCAATGTATACCGTTATTGCTAGAAAGAAAGGACGTACTGGGACTAGCGCAAACGGGTACAGGTAAAACAGCAGCATTTGCACTGCCGTTACTAAATAATATTGACCCGTCTGTAAAACAGCCACAGATCCTTGTTTTAACGCCTACGCGTGAACTTGCGATCCAAGTAGCTGAGGCATTCGAACAATATGCTAAGCATACTCGTGGAGTTGAAGTTTTAGCCCTATATGGCGGCCAAAGCTACAGCATCCAATTAAGTGCACTTCGTCGTGGCGCGCAAATTATTGTTGCAACGCCAGGTCGCTTAATCGACCACATTAACCGTGGTACCATCAAGTTTGAGAGCTTACAAGCGCTTGTTCTTGATGAAGCAGACGAAATGTTACGCATGGGCTTTATCGATGATGTTGAAAGCATCATGGAAAAAACACCGCGTGAAAAGCAAACATGCCTTTTCTCTGCGACCATGCCTAAGCAAATCCAAAATATCAGTAGCAAATACATGAATGAGCCTGAGCAAGTTCATATCTCTGCTCGTAACTCAACTGTATCTACTGTTGAGCAAGTATTTTGGAATGCACATGTACATAAAAACAAAGCTATCGTTCGCTTCTTAGAAGCTGAACAATACGATGGTGCAATTGTTTTCGTACGTACACGTAACGACACTGTACAGTTAGCTGAATTACTTGAGCGCGAAGGTTTCTCTGCCGCACCACTTAATGGTGACATGAACCAACAAGCACGTGAGCGCACAGTAGACCGTTTGAAAAACGGCCTAGTTGATATCGTTATTGCAACAGACGTTGCTGCACGTGGTCTTGATGTAGACCGTTTAAGCTTAGTAATCAACTACGATATTCCACAAGACTCAGAAGCCTACGTTCACCGTATTGGGCGTACTGGTCGTGCGGGTCGTACAGGTAAAGCGATTCTTTTCGTAAAACATAACGAGCGTTATTTACTTAAAAATATCATTCGTCATACGAAGTCAGAGATCGCACAAGTTGATTTACCAACAGCAAAAGTAGTTGAAGAAAAACGTATTAAAGCGCTTCAAGATAAACTCACTATTGCACTTGAAAACAAAGATATCACCTTCTTTAATCAAGTGGCCGCTAACATGGCTGAAAAACTTGAACTAAGCTTTGAAGATTTAGCTGGTGCGCTACTTTGTTTGGCACAGCAACAATCACCGATCAAAGTTGAAGAAGTTAAAGTTCAACCGCGTGGTGAGCGTAGCGAACGTAGCGATCGTCGTCGTAACGAACGTGGTGATCGTGGCGACCGTGCTGGACGCGAGCGTAAACCTCGTGAGCCGCGTGAACGCAACAGCCGTAGTATGGGTCCTATGGACACTTACCGTATCGAAGTCGGTCGTGAGCACGGTGTACAAGTTAAGAACATTGTAGGCGCGATTGCTAACGAAGCTGATATTTCAAGTAAGTTCATTGGTGATATCCGCTTACACGACAGTCACAGTACTGTGCAATTACCACAGAACATGCCAAAAGATGTGCTTGATCACTTCCAAAAGGTATTTATCTGTAAACGTCCTATGAATATGACGCTAACGCAAGACCAAGGTCCTGCGGCTCCTCGCTCTGAACGCCCAAGCGGTGATCGTGGCGACAAAAAGCGCAGCTTCAAAGACAAAGATCGTGGTGAAAAACGTGGCGGCCCACGTAAAGAGCGCCGTCCAGTGAGCTTCACATCGAACTAATAGAGCAGTAAGCTTTAAGTAAAAACCTTGTCATGAAAGTGACAAGGTTTTTTTGTTTTTAGCGCTGTAAATTTTTTAGATCCATAGCGTTACAGCAGTAAATATCAGTCATACACCATCCCTCATTTATTGCTCGTAATAGTGTGTAATGTTTAATGATGAGTTTCTCAGCTATAAAGTTTGTGGAATAAGGAATACATCTTTATTCAAACTAATACTCAGCAAACTTAAATGGAGATTTATCATGTCAAATACACTTACTATACTACCGAATCCAAAAACAATCCTAGTTGCTAACACTACTCCTGCGAATACAACTGCGCTTGCATCAACTGAAGCGGAGACGTGGCAGATCTCGGAAAAGAAAGGGACTATTTCAGGTGTCGGTGTAACAGTATCTGGAGCTGGTGCTTGGGCTAAAATGTCTGGTTCTTTTGATTTTTCGATAGTAAACCTAGAAAGCTCTCGTACATATCAAAAAATGGTTTCTGAATACAATATATCAGGTGGCGTTAGTGGCTTTTGGGGATGGCTTGGTTTCGGTGCAAATGCCGAAACACACAAAGAGGAAATCAAAGAAGCAATGCAAGAGCTTAGTCAACAGCAAAAAGTCGATGGCTCCGTGGATGTTGACCTTATGGTCACTGGTTTGATCCCTGGCTTTGAAGTAAGTGCAACAGCATATATTCTGGTGCTACAGATTCAAAGCTCATCAGGTGCCACATATAGTATTGCTTCATCAACAAGCCCTTCGACAGATGTTGGCGCACAAGATCAAAACCAGCAAAACCTGCCTACTTCAAATAATAATTCAACTATCAGTCTATAAATATCATATCTAAGATCATCAAAGTACTATGCTTTGATGATCTTAGATTTATCCAGACAAACAGGTAGTTAAGGAGAGAACATGAAGCTATTAACTGCTCTAATACTTATTTTAATCACTTTAGCTTTTAAGGCTAACCCAGCGGTGATATCAGCTATAAATGATAACTTAAACTCTAGCGTATGGACTGATAACTTTAAAATTAATTTAGCTTTTACTGACACTAGCTATGAAATACAAGAAACGAGCGTTACACCCTCTCCATTTGTGATCAATAAACAAGATAACCTTGTTTTCTCTACTTTTACCAGTTTGAATGATGAATCAGAAATAATTATTAAAGATACTACTGGGGACGGTCTGCCAGACATACGTATAACAAATATTCTCGATAAAAATGGCGCTGTTTTATCTACATCTATCGAAAAAATAATAATTAGCTATGAAAAATAAATTTAATTTAAATAATAAAGGCCTCACCATTTTCATGATGAGGCCTCTCTTTTAAAAAATCACATCGTAGTTACTATGGCACTACAGCTGGGTATACATAACTCGACTGTAAGCCAAGTGGGATGCCTAAGCCCCAATACGCCAGTAAGAAGATGCTCCAACCGATTAAGAATGCAATTGAATAAGGCAGCATCATGGCAATGAGTGTGCCGATACCAGTATCCTTAACATACTTTTGGCAGTAAACCACCACCAGCGGGAAGTAAGGCATCAGTGGGGTGATGATATTAGAGCTTGAGTCACCTACCCTATAAGCCGCTTGTGAAAGGTCAGGGGAAATTCCTAACTGCATCAGCATGGGTACAAAGATTGGCCCTAATAACGCCCACTTTGCAGAACTTGAACCTACGAACAAGTTTACAAATGCTGTTAAAAAGATAATACCAATCACTGTGACAGAGCTAGGTAATGCCATCGCTTTAAGTAATTGCGCCCCTTCAATAGCAAGTAATGCCCCTAGGTTTGATTTACTAAATGCCGCAATAAATAGCGCACAGAAAAATGCCATAACAATATAGTAAGCCATGCCACCCATAGCCTTACTCATTGCATCTATCATATCTTTTGAGCTTTTAAACGTACCAACCACAAAGCCATATACTGCACCTGGGATCCAGAACAATAAGAAGATGAGCGGTACAATAGATTGCATTAAAGGCGAGCGGAAGTTAGTTAATGAACCATCTGGGCTACGTAGAGCAGAATCAGCAGGGGCAGATACAAACCATAGTAAAGCCAGACCTGCAATCATTACAGAACTGGCAATATAAAACGCACGTTTTTCGTCGCTACGCGCTTCATCAAACGCTGGTAAGTCTTCAGTGTCACCATCAAGTGGGGTATTTTGCAAACGCGGTTCAATGATTTTATCTGTGATGTACCAACCTAATAAGATAATAAATAAGCTTGAAGCTGAGGTGAAAAACCAGTTATTAAGTGGGTTAATCGCCATATCAGGGTTAATAATTTGCGCCGCGCTTTGCGTAAAGCTTTGCAGTAACGGGTCAATGCCTGATGGAATAAAGTTTGCGCTAAAGCCGCCACTAACCCCAGCAAACGCGGCAGCAATACCAGCTAGCGGGTGACGCCCCATGGCATAAAAAATAACCCCAGCAAGCGGAATAACTAACACATAGCCAGCGTCCGTAGCAGTATGGCTGACTATCGCTACTAAAATAATCGACGGGGTTAAAAGCTGCTTAGGGGTTACCTTTAGCATTAACTTTAAACCCGTATTGATAAAGCCTGAATGTTCAGCGACCCCGACACCTAACATAGCAACAAGCACTACACCTAAAGGGGCGAAACCGGTGAAGGTTTTTACCATTGATGATAAAAAAGTAGCTAAGGAGTCACCCGCTAAAAGGTTATGTACAACGATAGCCTCGCCTGTACGTGGGTCAATAGCGTCAAATGTCATGCCTGAAAACAGCCATGACAATAACCAAATAAGTAGCATAGCTACTAAGAAGATTATGGCTGGATCAGGAAGTTTGTTCCCAACCCTTTCTATTGTATTTAAAAAACGTGCGATTGCACCACTTTGTGCCTGCACATTATTATTGTTATTCATTTTTTTATTCCCTAGAAAAACGTCTTGCTAACCTTATCGTATCTCTACAACAAGGTAAATTTTAAGTTAATAAAATTACCTTTATTAGGTAAACGGATTATATGAAAAAGCGGCAAAAAAGCCGCTCATATTCTTTTGATAGACACTTATTAAGCCAGTGACTTCACTTCATCCCAAAGGCGAACCACTAATGCTTTATCATCTTCATTAAGCTCACCATTGCGATACGCCTTTACGAGGCTTGACTCTACTTGGCTATTTAGTTCTTCAGTCGTCAGGTTAAGCTCTTCAACTTGGGCATAACCAACGGCTAAATCAAAGTGACCACGTAAATAACCACCAGCAAAAAGCTCGTCGTCGGTTGCTTTATCAACCAAATCATCAAAATATTGCTGCGCTGCATCAATATAACTTACTAAACTCATTGTTATTTCTCCTCTGGCTGCAGCCCTTCTTGATGACCCACTGCATACATAATATGGTCATTGAACCCTGTGGTTACACGAATATAACCACTTAATTCATCGTCTAATTCACTATCACCTGTATCGGCAATCAGTGGTCGGCCATTTAAAGCCTGTAATTTGGTTTTAGTCGCCACTACAATAATATTATCGCGACCAATCGCACGAATAAGTGCAGGGCTTAGTTGTTGGTTGCCACGGCCAAAAATATGCCCTTGTCCACCAATTAAGGTAATCACCAACTTGGTTTCTTTACCTTCTGTGAGCTCAAGTAATTGCTGCGCAGTTAAATCCTTAGCGACAAGTTCTTGGTCTGCCACTAAGTCAACACCTAATAAGGTATTTTCAAGACCCATCTCTTCCATTATTGCAGCCACGGTTGAACCACTGCCCATCACATATAAGCAGTCTTCATCCATTTCACTGACAACATAAGCAGCAATATCCGCAAGCACTAACTCATCAGTTTCTTTGCCGCCATTTTTAACTGCTTGTACATAACGCACTTCACTAGGTACTTGCATTTCACCATAGCGCTTAGCTTTTACCGTGCCTTCACGAAATGCGTCTTCATCAATATCCATTACATCAGCATCGCCAAGGCTAACAAGCTCACCTTTAACGAGCATTTCAACAACGCGCCCCGCAGCTTTAGGGGTAATAGCATAAACGCCAGAATGTATTTTACAGCCTGCTGGAATACCTAACACAGGGGTGCTATCGCCAACCGCATGACAAATATTGCGGGCCGTACCATCGCCTCCTGCGAATAAAATAAGGTCGACACCTTGCTCAACTAATAACTTGGCAGCCTGCTCAGTATCATCGGGTGTTGTGATATCTTTTGTTTGATAAACCACTTGAGTATTAAAGCCTAGCTGACTTGCCGTTTGCTCGCCCATTTCACCGTTTACAGTGTAAATAGTGAGTGCATCTTGATGAGTTAGAAGAACTTCAAGGGCTGCACGGGTGCGTAAATTAGCTTTGGGCTCTGCACCGAGTTGTATCGCTTTTGCTGCCGTATCTGCCCCATCACTGCCCTTCAGTGCCACACTGCCTCCTAAGCCGGCAACAGGGTTAACAATCAGACCTAATTTAAACTGCATTAGATAAAGCTCCTTGGTTGCCATGAAAATCACGCTGCCACGTAAACTGTGCAGCCGTTAATGGCCATGGGGTTTTATAAAAATCACTCAATGCTTTGAGTAGCGCTGTCGTGCGCTGATTAAAGCCAGATGCTAAAAAGCTCAACACTTGCTGGTGAACCCGCGCTTGAAAATCAAATCGGCAGGTCTGTTCACCATTTAAATTATCAACTGAGACATTAAAAGCAAACCCCGCAGCCACACTTAGCGCCCATTCAATAGCTTGAGGCTTTAATTCAACCGCTTCAAATTCAGCTTGTTGCTGTTTATCACGACCGTCAGGGCAATACCAATAACCATAATCTTCTTTTAATCGTCGTGCTTCACCGGCCACCAGCCAATGGGCTATTTCGTGTAAGGCACTGGCATAAAAACCATGGGCAAACACGATTTGGTGATAAGGTGTTTGCTGATCAGCAGGCAGGTAAATAGGTTCATCTTCGCCCTTTATCAAACGCGTGTTATGGCTTTGATAAAAGGTGCTTTCAAAAATAGCGATTAAATCGGCAATATGGTGCATACAGGCTGAATTCGTCTCGTCAAAAGGGTTAAAATAACACGCTAAAAACGAGCCGAATTGTACGGACTTTTAGGGTCAAAGTAAAAGCTATAGGTACTTTGTTAGATCGACCTGATCAATTTGTGCAGGGTTCAAGTACCGTTTTGCATAGTTCAAGTAAATTCCGGAGCGTAAAAACAGTGTGAAAACATCACGGTCTACATGTTGCTTATCCACCATATTCGCCAATATATCGATTGCAACACTCAAGGGTTTAGCTTTTTTATAAGGCCGGTCTGCGGCTGTAAGCGCTTCAAAAATATCCGCAAGAACCAACACACGCTCTGGAATAGATAAGTTATCAGCAGTTAATTTACGCGGATACCCTGTGCCAATTAATGTCTCATGGTGAGTTGATGCGTAACGGGGTACTCTAGCAAGCTCATCGGGAAACGGCACATTATCAAGCATACGAATAGTACTTATAATATGTTCATTAATTTTAAAGCGATCTTCTGTTGTTAGCGTGCCACGTGTAATTTTTAAATTATACAATTCACCTAGGTTGTATTTGTATTCAGGAATCGTCACTTTAATACCTAAGCGCTCATCGTATTCTATTGGCTTATCATGGGGTATTAGGTGCTCTGCTTTATCACTTAATAGTTTCTCTGTTGCAGGGAGTTGTTCATCAGTATTACTATGACGAATTTCCTCCACCGGTGACAACCCTATTTTATCATCAAAATACCGCAGCCACGTGATATTGCTTAACCTCTCTAGCCGCTCAAGGCTCGCTTCATCCATAAACTCACCACCTACATTACAGGATGCTATGAATGAAAAATCTTTTTGTAACTGAGACTGTTTTTCTTTGAGCTGTGACTTTAATTGCCCTTCTTTTTCTGGCGCTCGGCGTGCCGCTTGTAAATAGTCAATTTCAGCATCTCGCCATAACACTTCAAAGCGGGTTCTTATTTCATGAATTCGGTTATAGATGGTTTCGAGTTTTGTTCCTTTATCGACAATATGCTCTGGCGTAGTAATTTTTCCGCAGTCATGAAGCCAAGCTGCTAGACTAAATTCTCTAAACTCATCATCGTTTTTAAATTCAAAGTCTTTAAATGCTTGCTCATTTGAGCTTGACGCAGCCTTTGCAAGCATGATTCCAAGTTCAGGAACCCGCTCACAGTGACCGGCGGTATACGGGGACTTATCGTCGATAGCTTGCGCTATTAACTCGATAAATGATTCCATTAACGCTTTTTGATTTTTTTCATGTTGTTGAATTGATTGGCTCATTTCGACCATGGAAGACGCCAAGTTATGAATTTCTTTAATGTTACTTTTTAAAGTAGAGACTTGATCAAACTGGCGTTTTTTTATTTTTAAGTTCTCACCTTCCAGTGTTTTAATTGGTCCGACAATCGGTGAAGCAAAAAACCACGAAACAGGTAGCACCATAATTAAACAAGCGGCTGTAATGAAAGTAGAAAGCTTAATTTTCTCATGTGTAGAACTAAGCACTCCCTCTTTGGGTACCGCAATTGCCAAAAAGTCACCATTTTTGATATTGGCAGATAAAGGGGTTATATAAACATATTTTTCAATGCCATTTAATGTCATAAGCCTAAGTTTGGAAAACTGATCACTCTGCTCAAGTAGCGTCAAAAGCTCTGGGTAAGGTACTGTTCCTACGACCTTTGAAGTAACATGCAACTCATTTGACAACCACTTATTATGTAAGGCTGTTAAGTACTCACTAGGTAAACGCTTAATTGCCAAATCGATTAAACCTTTAAGCTCGGCATCTTCAGGGTGAAATAATAGGTGCAATGTGTCAGGTAATAAATCATGGCTAAAAGCATCCAAATAGTTGTATTGAATGCCTTTAATAAAAAATTGCTTTTGCGTGTATTTAAACACGGCTTCGTTATCGAGCCCTGCAAAAACTTTCCCTTGACTAACGGCATCTAACACGGCTTTGGTACTTGCAAGTTCAATAATTTCGATATCTGGAAAGTGTTTTTTTATGACCTCTATCACCGACCACCCTTCCCCTATCGCTAGCTTCATACCTGCTAACTGTTTCATACTTAAAATGGGCAGCTCCCCCTCTTTAGTTATGATACTAAATGGCAAGGTTGTTATGGGCTCACTCATCAACCCTAGCGCTTCATTAGTTGGTGTTTTGAAGATAGGCTGAATAATATCAATCTCATTATTGGCAAATTGCTGTAAAAACTCTGACCATGCGTAACCATTGATATATGTCACTTTTAAGCCCAGCATCTCAGCAATCCCATTAATATAATCAATGCTATAGCCTTTGGGTGTCCCGCCAACACTAAAATCAAGTGGTGGCCAATTCGTCTCATTTGATACCGTTAGGTAGGGGTATTTATTCAACACAGCTTGTTGGTATTCGCTCAAAGTAAGCTGTGTTAATGTGGGTAACTGAAGATTATTTTTTTGCTGGTTAGAGGCTACAATCTCCCCTTCTTTATTGTAAATATACAACTCGGTTAAGTACTTGCTGCTAATATTTTTTTGCTGACGAGCCAAGTATTCCGAAATACTCGACAAACTCACATCTAGTGCTAATACACTTTTTTGATCCGCTGATTTTATAGAATAGGTTTGCCCAGGCGCTTGCAAATGTGTGAAAAAATAAGGCTTCGTTTTACTGACATGGGTTGAATTCGCGTTTTTAAACCAGATCCGCTCACGAGGGTCATAATTAGTTGCTTTACTTTGTGAAATACGCAAATTAAATTGTTCATCAAGGTAATGAGTTTGGTGGGTTCGGGCCTCTCCCTCCCCTTTAATGTGTATCACTACCCAACGATCTGCTTCTATCGCCTGAAGCTGCTGACGAACGATATTGCTACTTTCTAAATTAATAAGCTCATAAAAATCTCCATTCTCATAACCAACATACATGGCATAAAGTTGAGGATTTAGCTGCATTATCTCGCTCATTACATTTCGTAATTCACTTTTGTCGATTTTATTCGATGTAACAAGGGTACTATTTTGAATCATTACACTTAACGTGTTTTCGGACTTTTCATTAATCCTTGTGAGATAACCTGCCACTGAGTCTGTGGTTAAATTGAAGTGTTTTACACTCGCCTCTAATGCCATTTTTTCGCTAAAATAGTATTGCAAGCTGATTGCAATAATTGCTGTTAGTGAGGTTGCAAGCACAAATACAGCCACAACAGTTAAACGAATAGAGAAACGGATTTTTTCTTTTAATTTATAAAAAGCAGCTACCAGCACCTATGCAACTCCCTGCTATGCTAAATTCGTAATTATTCACTTGTATATCTTTTATACACCAATGATTAAGTATTACAAATAGAAAGCTACAAAATTTATGCTCACAGCAAAAAAACAATGCAGTCTTTCAATAAGGCTATTAATTAGTTCATTTAAATAGCAGGGCAATAACAAAATATAGGTAACTACTTTTCACTTTAATTAAATAAGCTCCTCGCCAGCTTCATCACATTCAACAATATCTGTTTCTGCCAATGCCTTAGCAATCCATGTTTGCAAGATTGGGCACGCAAGTACATGCTGGCAATAAGCTTGTGCTGCACTCGAAAGCTCAGTCTGGTACGTTTTAAAGCGCAGCACCACAGGTGCAAACATCGCATCAACAATAGAAAAATCACCAAATAACCACGCATTAGGGTAACTTTGCTGCTGAGCCGAAAATATCTCATCCATGCGCGTAATGTCTTTTCTAGCTTGTTCTGATAACTCAACATGCCTTTTAGCACGAATATTCATAGGCATTTCATTACGAAGTGCAGCAAAGCCAGAGTGCATCTCGGCAGCTAAGCTCCGCGCTTTTGCTCTTTGGGCTATGTCACTAGGCCAAGCAGCACCATTTAGATAAGCATCATTGATGTATTCACAAATTGCGAACGAATCCCACACGATTAAACTGCTATCTATAAGAGCCGGTACTTTTTGCACTGGAAACTTCCTTTTTAGCGCTTCATAAAATTCAGGGGTATCTAAGACTAGTTGCTTTTCTACAAACGAGACATTGAATTTACTCAGTAAATACCACGCTCTCAGTGACCAAGTTGAGTAATTTTTATTGCCAATAAATAATTGCATTATACGTCCTTTAACGAGTAGATTAAGTTCACTATAAAGTAGCGAGCGGTTAATTACTCGCCAATAGTTTTTATACAACCTATAAGAAAAGCTGATACATGATGGATATTGATGCCCTTAGAACTTTTTGTGCCTTTGTTGATACGGGAAGTTTTACCCGCGCCGCAGCACAAATTTGTAGAACTCAATCTGCGGTGAGTATGCAAATGAAAAAGCTTGAACAAGATTTAGCAAGTCCACTCTTTGAAAAACAAGGGCGCCAACTGGTGCTAACCCAGCAAGGCCACCAGCTTGCAAGTTATGCAAAGCAACTGATCACACTTCATGATGAGGCGTTTAAGCAATTAAAAGCAGGCACAGGTAATTTACGTGTGCGCATTGGCTGTCCTGATGACTATGCCCATTCTTTACTACCAGAGCTTGTTGATGCTCTGCACCAACAATTTAATGCGCTTGATTTACAGATAAGCTGTGCTCCAAGCACTGAGCTTAGAGCCAAACTAGACCAAGGTATGCTGGATTTAGTAATTGCCACTCGCTCACCTGACAGCGAAGAAGGTTACTTATTACAATCAAGCCAAGGCGTGTGGGTAAAAAGCCCAGCCCTTGAGATTAACGATTCAAGCCCACTTCCTATCGCCTTGTTTCAACGAGACTGTAAGTTTCACCAAGCCAGTATTGAGGGTTTATTAAAAGCAGAGCGTCGTTTTAATATTGTTGCCTGCTGTGGCTCTGTAGGTGCGTTACATGGCTTAATTGAGCAAGGCCAAGCCATTGGGAGTATGGCGCGAATAAGCATGCAAGCGAGTGTGGAAGAAATCAGCGATGGCTCGCTGCCAACTCTTCCTATGGTTGATATTGTGCTACTGTATGGTAATCATGCCCACAACCCTGTTCGCCATGAACAGTTAAAGCAGATTGTGGAGTTGATTAGGGAATAAATAAGCATAATAAACTACTGGAGTTTAACCAATTTGCGAGTTCTAATTGGTTCTGTAAGATATAAAAACTCACTTAAATCATGAGCACTGTTGATCAGCATATGTTGCTTAGGTTGTGCTAATTGCCAACGTTCAGTTTTGGCAGTTGCTAAATCAATACGCTGAAAGCTGACTTTATCAGCATACTCCATGGTAACGGCTAATTGCTGGTTACTTACAGATATACCAATGATGTCATTGTTAGCTGCTTGCCAAACAGTCTCTATATCGCCACGGCTATTAACTCGAAACACTTCGTTACTGTTCGAAAAGTAAATCTGATCTTGCTCATCTAAATCCATACCATAGCAACTTAAGCGTTTCCCTGAGCCTGTAAATGGTGTCAAAGTTAGACTTGTTAAATCAAATTTAGCCGGGTGAAATGTCTGTCCATCCTCTGCGCGATAAGAAACCAGAATTGCGTTTTCATTATGATACATTTCTCTTAAATAAAAAGAGTGATTACCATGAGGAATTGATTCATAAATGCCACTGCTTAAATCAATTTTAAATAATGTATCTTTACTTGCAGTGTAAACCTGTTGAGCATCTTGGCTCCAAACTATGCCAAATAACTCATGGTTATCAGGGTTTGAAAAAATACGTGTTTGCTTACCATTGTCGTATAAAAATAATTGTTTTAATCCAAAACGATGTGACTCAAATACAAATTGAGTAGAATCTGGCGAAAACACGGGAAGAAAGTCGATTGATGAGGTATCAACGAGTTTGGTCAGAGTGTCTGGTTTAGCGCGTGTTTGGCTGACAATATCCACATCAACATTTACTAACTCCATCAAAATAGCTTCAGCGTTTGATGTGTACTGTGCATCACGAATTATTTGATAATTATTAAATGGAATTAGCTGTAGCTCACCATCAAGGTCTAAGTGAATAAGCTGATTGCGTTGACTAATTAATAACGCTTGATTATTTGGGTGCCAGCTTAAGCCTTGAATACCATCTTCTATGACAGTAATGGTTTGTGATTTTCTATTGGTAAGGTCAAGTACATCAATACGGTATTTGTTTTGCCCTGCTTCAATGCCTAATGCGATTTTACTACCATCTTTAGATAACGCACTCACAAGTAACCAATCTTGTTGTGCTGCTGTTACTAAGCGTGTCTTTTGTTTAGTGTTTAAATCCAGTGAGACAAGTCGAGTATCGTTGTTTTGTTTCTCTTTTTCTATGTAATAGAGTAGCTTATCAGCTCCCCAATCTATGTGATGACTGGTTAATACGCTGTCATTAAAAACACTCACTGTCGTTTGCTCTAATGGCAGAAATTTTGATAAATCTATGCTTAAGGTGTTGAGTGATTGTGTTTGGTCTACGGTTTTTACAAACGCGATCGCATTATCGGAGGTAGACCACCCCAACGCGTAGTAGCTTGCGGCATCTTCAGTCAGCCTCACCTCTCGCTCTGTTAAGAGCTCTTTAATCCAAATATGTTGGCTCTCTTTATCGCCTCGCACAAAAGCGAGGTACTTACCACTATGTGAAAGTGATAAGTTAGCTTCATTTAGTTCACTCGAAGTGAGTGGCATTAACTGGTTAAAGTGAGTATTTACTTTCTTTTGAGGTATTAGCTGCCAAGCAATAACAACAAAACTAATTAGCAGAACAACTAACAACGGCAAAAATTGCGCTTTTAGTGTTTTTGCTTGCCCGTCTGTTACTTTTTCAAGGCTATAACCGCGCTTAGGGTGTGTAATTATAAACTGCGGATTTTTGGCATCTTCTTGGAGTGCTTTTCGTAGCAATGCGATACAACGCTGTACCGAACTTGGGTTGTAGGTAGCATTAGGCCACACTTTTGCAAAGATTACTTCTTGGCTTACCACTTCACCCTTATTTAAATAAAGAGTATGTAATACATCCATGACCTTTGGCTCGACTATTTGCTCATAATCTTGCGATGAAATTAAACATCGACTCTCATCAATTGCAAATTTGCCGATTCGATAACGCGCCACTTACTTCTCCAATAAATATTTACGAATCAAAGATTAAGGTTTTCTTAAGAGAAACTCAAGGGTTACTCCATTGTCACTTTGCTCTGCCTATTAGATTGTTTTTGTTATCTCAAAATAGGTAATAAAAACAATGTATAAATATTTATCAACGCTCACTATTTTCATCAGTGCTTTTTTAATTTTTCAAATTCAGCCGATGCTTTCAAAACAACTTCTACCCCAATTTGGTGGTGGTGCATCTATTTGGTCAGCGAGTTTAGTGTTTTATCAAGTCATGTTACTTATTGGCTATTTCTATGCGCATAACATGGGTCGCTTTCATATTAAGCTGCAGGTAGTCACCCACATAGTTTTAGTCACCTGTGCCACACTCATTGTTGTGACAAAATTTGCAGCCCCAAATCTCACAAAGTGGCCGCCTACGCTTGCGGTGTTTGTTAATTTATTTATAGAAATTGGTCCAATATTTATTCTACTGAGCGCCACCAGCGTGCTTTTACAAAGGTGGTATGTGCAAACTGCTTCAGCACAAGTGCCTTACCATTGGTATTCCATCTCAAACTTGGGTTCTTTACTAGCGTTAATGAGCTACCCGCTCGTTTATGAATTACTATTTTCTTTAGAGCAGCAAACTACCTACTGGCTATTTGGACTTATCAGCTACTGCTTGTTATTAACACTTCTTGTAATATTTTTACTAAAAAAAGCACCCGACATATCAAGAGCGCCTATTCAAACTAGGCATATCACGGTATTAAAAGGTAAAGGTCAATGGCTGTTACTCAGTGCCTTAAGCTCAGCCATGTTGGTATCTACCACGCATATGATCAGCACTAATATTCCACCCATGCCATTACTTTGGTCACTGCCCCTTGTAATTTACTTGCTCACCTTTAGTTATACGTTTGCCAACAAAGCAAATTATCAGCGTCATAAGTGGGCATATGCGTTTATATTTTCGGCTTTTGCAGGCCTGCTGATGTTTTATTTTGGCAGCTTATTCAATGTCCTAGCCCAGCTTATAATTTACAGCCTGATTCTATTTACCGCCTGCATGATTTGCCACGGTGAGCTTAGAAGCAAGGCCCCTGAAAATGAGCAATTTACGATTTTTTATTTCTATATCGCCCTTGGCGGTGTGTTAGGTTCGCTTTTCAGTACGCTCATTGCCCCATTGCTATTCGTCCAAATTGACGAGTATTTACTTACATTAGCGGTTATTTTTAGTTTTGTGTGTTACTACCAATTAAAAGCTAGAACAAAGACAAAACAGCTCAAATTCACTCTCGCAACCAGCTCCGTTGCTTGGCTATCGTGTTATTGTTTTTTAGCGGTAAACTTTAACCAATATAACGTTGCGACTAGCCGCAACTTTTATGGCTATTTAGCGGTTAAAGATATAAACACTCAATCAATAAAAGAAAGGCGCTTAATTGACGGCACCACGATTCATGGCTCAGAGCCACTAAATCCAAACCAACAGTTTGAGCAAAGTTATTACCACCAGCATACTGGTGTCGCTAAATCACTTGCCATACTAAAACAACACAGCGCACTAAACATTGGCGTGATTGGTTTGGGTGCAGGCGTTTTAGCTCGGTTTGCAGACCAGCAGGATAGTATTCACTTTTTTGAGTTAAACCCTGCTGTGGTCGAGATGGCAAAGCGTTATTTCTCATATTTAGAAAACAGTGAAGCCAAGCTCACAGTCAGCTTAGGGGATGGTCGTATTGCGCTAAAAAATAATGCGAACGAAGTATTTGACGTATTAATTATTGATGCATTTACCAGTGATGTAATTCCTGCGCATTTGCTAACCCAAGAAGCAATGTCACTTTATTGGCAGAGGCTCAATGAAAATGGCGTATTAATTGTGCATATCTCAAATAACCACATTGACTTATTGCCAGTATTACAGGCACATAGCCAACACTTTAATAAGGCTATGCTAAAGTTTAGCTATCAAGGCCATAACCCATCAGACATAGGCTCAGACTGGGTGGTGCTAACTGATAATCAGGCTTTTTTAAATCGTGTATCTATCAGTGATTTGTCGCCCATTAAACGCTACCCACATAGCGAGCTGGCAATGTGGACTGATAGCAAACACAGCCTACTCCCCTTATTAAAATTCTAACAGGCATAAAAAAGCGCGATGATTTTTATTAATCATCACGCTCATTAAATTGCATTAATTTCTAAACACTAAGCCACTTTAGGGTATTGCTAGTCAAAGTATCCCAAACACAATCCCGTTATCCCTAGGAGAATCATACCAATTAGGCTGATATCCATAAAAAATGCCAGAAGACGGTCTATGGGTCTTGCATGGCGTAAAATGATATCTTCATTTGCTAGAGGGGTTTTTCCTTTTTTACCTCGAACTAATATTCCTGCATACATACCAACTCTAAGACCCACTCCACCTCGGTCCCAACTTGGCGTTCCGCTTCCTTCCTCTTTCACTTTTCTATCTAATCGGCGGATTGTGAGCCGTGTAAAAAGTAACCCTGAAATTAAGAAACTAACTAAAAAAATTACATTTAACACTTCAAAAACACTTTTCATTTCCATTAAAAGAAACTCATATTTGAACTTTTATAATACAGCTACTTGTAGTTAGTTGGCTCATTACTAAAAACTGCATGTATTAAATCTAGCTCCATGCCTAAATGCTGAAGTTAACCAAAACAAATACTAAACTAAATAGCCCAGCCATTTCCCTAATGGCCATAATATAAATATAGCCACTAAACTTATACTCATAGAAAAAGCTAGAACACGGTCGATAGGCCTTGCATGACGTAGAATGATCTCATCCTCTGTAAGTGATGCTTTATCTGACTTATTCTTTATCAGTGTGACCGCATACATACCGACTCTAAGACCCATCCCGCCCCTATCCCATGACGGTGTTCCTTCACCTTCCTCTTTGATTTTTTTATCTAAGTGACGAATGGTTAAGCGCGTAAAACACAATCCAGAAATTAAAAAACTCAATACAAAAATTACATTTAAAACTTCAAAAACACCTTTCACTTCCATTAAAAGAAACTCATATTTGAACTTATATAATAAAGCAGTCTGTAGTTAGTTGACTCGTGTAATTATTAGCTCTATGAGCATTTTAGTCTGCTGCATGCCTAAATAACCAAATAAAAACACGATTAAAAATACCCTAACCACTTCCCTGCAAGCCATAATATAAACATCCCTAAAAGGCTTAAATCGACAGTAAATGCCAGAACTCTATCTATGGGACGAGCATAATGCAGGATTATATCTTCGTTCGATATCGGGGAGCTTCCTTTTTTACCACGAACCAGTACAACTGAATACACACCGACTCGAAGCCCCATTCCTCCTCTATCCCAGCTAGGCGTACCACTCCCCTCTTTTTTAACTTTTCTATCTAGTCGACGAATGGTAAAACGTAAAAATAACAGCATAGAAATAAGAAAAGAGATACCTAAAAATATCAGTAATATATGGAAAATATAAGCACCGCTCATTTATTTATCCCTATCAGTATGACCAAGTACATACCTCTCCAGAGGTTGAACTAGTTTAATGATCAAAAAGCTATACATGGTAGCAAAACAGGCAATTGATCGTATTTAAGCTTCATTTCAGGCCTTCCCCAATCAAAAACGCGGCAAATCAAGCCGCGTTTTAAGTTTATAGTTCTTTGCTAAATCAAACCAAGTTAATCAATCGAACCTTTGATTGGTCCATGTTCGTGGCTTACATGTGGGTTTTGACCACGTTGGCGCAATAAGTGATCCATTAAGGTAATCGCCATCATCGCCTCAGCAATAGGAATTGCGCGAATACCTACACATGGGTCATGACGTCCTTTGGTGATCATCTCTACCGCTTCGTTGCTAGTATTAATGCTGTTGCCAGGTATGGTAATGCTTGAAGTTGGCTTAAGTGCGATAGAGGCAATAATATCTTGTCCTGTCGAGATGCCTGCAAGTACACCGCCCGCGTGATTTGATGTGAAACCATCTGGGGTCAATTCATCACGGTGCTCAGAGCCTTTTTGCTCAACCACATCAAAGCCATCACCAATCTCAACGCCTTTTACTGCATTAATGCTCATTAGTGAATGTGCAAGTTCTGCATCAAGGCGATCAAATACTGGCTCACCTAAACCAACAGGCACATTTTTAGCAACCACTTTAACTTTAGCGCCTACCGAATCACCTTGTTTTTTTAGGTCGCGCATGTATTCATCAAGCGCGTCTAACTTGCTTGTATCAGGGAAGAAAAATGCATTGTTTTCCACTTCATCCCAGTTGTAATCTTCAGCTTTAATTGGCCCAAGCTGACTCAAACAAGCTCGCACTTCAATACCGTGAAATTGTTTTAGGTATTTTTTTGCAATTGCACCTGCCGCTACACGAATTGCTGTTTCACGGGCTGAAGAGCGACCACCACCTCGGTAATCACGGATACCGTATTTATGCCAATAGGTATAATCACCGTGACCAGGGCGAAATACATCGGCAATTTTGCCGTAATCTTTTGAACGTTGATCAGTGTTTTCAATCAGTAAACCAATGCTAGTACCTGTGGTTTTACCTTCGAACACACCTGAAAGAATTTTTACTTCGTCACTTTCGCGGCGCTGTGTTGTATAACGACTTTGTCCCGGCTTGCGACGGTCTAAATCAATTTGTAAATCGGCCTCGCTAATTTCAAGACCTGCTGGTGTGCCATCAACAACGCCGCCTAATGCAACGCCGTGGCTCTCACCAAAGGTGGACACTTTAAATAGTTGTCCGATGCTATTACCTGCCATTAATTTTCCTCATTCCTAATGACTACTGAGACCGAGCCCTCAGGCTCGGCTTTTAAAATCTGCTGTTAATCTGCGAAATAGTTAACAAGCTGCTGTTTGCTGATTACAAACACGCCAAGACCACCTTGTTCGAATTCAACCCACTCAAACGGCGCACCTGGGTACAGCTCTTCCATATGTACCATAGAGTTACCAACTTCGACAAATAACAAACCGTTATCAGTTAGATGCTCAGCAGCTTCCGCTAGGATGGTGCGAGTAACATCAAGACCATCATGACCCGATGCTAAACCAAGCTCTGGCTCGTGATGGAATTCACGTGGTAAATCAGCCATATCTTCAGCATCAACATACGGTGGGTTAGCGACGATCAGGTCATATTTTTGACCCGGAACACCACTAAACACGTCTGACTGAATTGGCAGTACACGGTCATTTAGCATGTAATCGCTGATATTAATATCGGCAACTTCGAGCGCTTCATAAGAAATATCAACCGCATCAACCTGTGCATCTTCAAATGCTTGCGCAAGTGCAATAGCAATACATGCAGAGCCTGTACATAAATCAAGAATGCGCGTAACTGAGCTTGGCTCTTCTACCCATGGTGCAAAGCGATTGTTAATTAACTCTGCAAATGGCGAACGTGGAATTAACACGCGCTCATCAACATAAAACGGCATACCTGCGAACCACGCGGTGTTGGTCAGGTAAGGTACTGGCGTACAATCATTAATACGCTCTGCAATTAGTTCAGCTAAACGGTTTTTCTCGGTGCTGGTTAAACGCGCATGCATTAGCTCTTTTGGCGCGTCGATTGGCAAGCTTAGCGCTGGCAATAACAGGCTAACAGCTTCATCCCACGCGTTGTCTGTACCGTGCCCAAAGAAAATACCACTGCTGGCAAATTGACTGGTTGTCCAACGTAACCAATCGTGCAACGTTGAAAGTTCTGCAATTGCCTCGTCTAAAATTGCGTCTTCTATCTGGAAATGGTTCATGTATGTTCCTTAACTTTCAAAGTCTGTTCTGACGCGTATTGTACCGTCTTTTCAGTTGGTTT
>Ga0213832_1000572_pt1 | contig 21013 bp, 14 predicted proteins | sample SWATP13_FD_161660 | JGI IMG/M metagenome (GOLD analysis project Ga0213832, IMG submission 161660) | Coastal seawater microbial communities from Marineland, Florida, United States - SWA TP1 #3 | ecosystem: Environmental > Aquatic > Marine > Coastal | place: USA: Florida | collected 2016-08-06 | reverse complement strand
TGTTTAACATAGTTAGCCCCTAGAGGTTATTTTTGTGGTGTTTTTGCGCTAACTTGTCGTCACTAACGTAAAACTTGTCGCCTGGTGCCGAGCAAAATAAGCCATCTGGTGACAATATTAAGCTATGAGTTCACTCATTGGGGGATATATGTTTGTTATTAAAGTCGGCCTTTACAAATTTTTAATGGTGGTGTTAAAGCTTGCGGCCAAGCTGATCCCGCAAAATCCGCCGATGATATTTTCCGGTGAAAATTCATCCCTGCAACTGGCGCAGTTTATTGCGGAACAGGGCTATAGCAGGGTGCTGATTGTTACCGACCAGGTATTAAATGAACTGGGCATACCGGCCCCCATTTGCCGGGTGCTTAAAGCGCATGATATCGAGTTTGAAATTTTTGATCAGGTCACGCCAGATCCGTCAGAGCATATAGTCGAGCGCGGTGTCGCCCTGGGCAAGGGCAAACAATGTGACGCGGTACTTGGCATAGGTGGCGGTTCGTCGCTGGATGCCGCCAAAATGATCGCCGTACTGATGAATAATAACAAATCGGTTAAACAGCTGGCCGGCATGTTAAAGATAAGGCGCACGGCAAAGCCGCTATATTTACTGCCAACTACCTCAGGCACAGGTTCCGAGGTGACCATGGCGGCCGTGATCACTGATACTGAGTCCAGCACCAAGTCGTTAATTATCTCACCCAGAATGATAGCGGTAGCCACCGCATTAGATCCGGTTGTTATGCAGGGTATGCCGCCAAAAATCACGGCAGACACCGGCTTTGACGCCCTAACTCATGCCGTCGAGGCCTACCTGTCCTTGCATGCCAATGAATATACCAACCGCTATGCGCTAACCGCGGTTAAGCTAATTTTCAGGCACCTGCTGACGGCCTATCAGCAAGGGGATAACCTGGAGGCACGCCATGCCCTGGCACAGGCATCCTGCTATGCCGGATTGGCCTTTACCAAGGCGGGCCTGGGTTATGTCCATGCCATCTCTCATCAGCTTGGCGCCAAATACCATTTGCCCCATGGCATGACCAATGCCGTGGTCTTGCCCCATGTTCTCGTCTTTTCACGGGACAAATCCAAAGCTCGGCTGGCGCAACTGGCGATTGAAATTGGCATAAGCGCCGACAATAGGAGCCAGGCGGAATTGGCGGCCCAGTTTATCGAACGGGTCAAAGCCCTGCAGAAGCAATTAAACATAGTTCCCAGCCTGGCGGAAATCCAAACGGGCGATATAGAAGGGCTGGCCAGTGCCGCCTTAAAAGAGGCTCACTACCTGTATCCTGTCCCCAAATATATGAATCATCAAGAATGCCAGCAGATGATCCGGCAGTTAATGCCTGATGCGGGCTAAGAAGTTGAATGAAGGAAACCCAAATGAAAGTAAATATAACAATGAAACCCTTGCTAAGCTCAGTGCTGTTGTCAGCCGCAATAGCAGGCAGCTATTCGGCGCAGGCCAACAATATTCTTCAGGCATTCAAGGTCAACAACAGGATGTCGGTCGAGGCCATGAAAGAAGCCGATGACAAGGCCAAGGAAGAATGGGCCTACAGCACAGGCATTCAGGCCTTTATGTTTACCATTCCCATGGTGATGCATGATATCCAGCGAGATCTGAGATCCAACCTGGCCCTGTTGGAAAAGGTGAAAGATAAGTGCCCCTGTGCGCCCATGGGACAGTGGGGACACTCCACCAATCTGGCGACGGCAGACATGGATTTACCCTATACACCAAACCGTGACACCGTCTATTCAGGCCTTGGGGCCTATCTGGCGAAAGAGCCCGTTATTCTGGTGGTTCCGCCAATTAAGGACAGGTATTACTCCTTGCAAATTGGTGATGCCTATATAGTCAACCAACACTACATTGGCACCCGGGCAACGGGTACCCATGGTGGCAACTTTGCCCTGGTGGGACCTGACTGGCGGGGGATCTTGCCGGAAGGGGTACAAGAGCTGCGTATGCCGAACAATTCTGCCTTGGTAGCGCTGCGCATCGCCACTTACACGGAAACCGATGAAGACGTCGAAATAGTGAAAGGCTACCAGCAGCAGTTTGATGCCGTGCCCTTGTCTCAGTGGGGCCTGCCGAAAGAACAGCGAAGCTATGAGCTGCCGGAAATGCCGGACACCAGCATGAAAAAAGGCAAGCTGGGTTATTTTGTCTATGCCTCCGAGCTGCTAAGAGAAAATCCACCCGTGGGCAAGGATGTGGCCCTGCTCAATACCTTTAAGCATATCGGCTTAACGGCGGACCGGCCCTTTGAGCCCCAGTCACTGGATCCCGCCATTCAACGTGGCCTGGCACGTGCGGTACAGGCCGGCATAGATATAGTGAAATGGAAGGTGAAATATCGCGGCAGCCAAAGCGATAATAAATGGAATGTCGACTTTGTCGGTGGCAGCTATGGTACCGATTACCTGGCGCGCGCCGAAGGTGCGGTGCAGGGCCTGTTTGTCCACTCACCGGAAGAAGCGATCTATTTTCATACCTATTCGGACAGTAACAACAAGCCATTACTGGGACAGAACAAGTATCGCTTGCACTTTGATAAGGGAGAGCTACCAAGCACTGGGGAAACCGGTTTTTGGTCAATCACCATGTATGGCGACGACTATCAGCTGGTGCATAATGACATTGATCGTTATTCAATCCGAAAAAGCACCCAGGGCCTTAAGTATAACGAGGATGGTTCGCTGGATATCTATATTCAATCAACCCCGCCAGAGGGCAATGAGTCCAACTGGCTACCCACGCCTAAAGAGGGCATTTTCCGCCTGAACTACCGTGTCTATTTGCCGGATCAGGAAGTCCGCCAATGGAGTACGGTCGAGCAATACCTGCCGGGAGTGGAAAGAGCAGAGTAGTAGATCAGCAGGTTACCTAGCTATAAAAATAAAGAGAGCCCAGGCTCTCTCTATTTTTATGATTTTTTAAGTGCCAAAACATGCATGGATGCAGTAATGGCGTGTGGCACTAATGATTGGCAAATACCTGGTTGAATGAATTAACAGGGCAATTTCCAAAATTTTGACTAACCTAACAGTTAGGGAAAAGGATTGTAGAAGGGATGCCCAAATGTTTTCACGCCATATAGGAAGCTTCAAATTCCAGTATTTGCTGGCACCCATACTGATTCTGATTATTACCTTTTTTGTCCAAATGTTTTATTTGGATCAGGCTGAAAAAGAAGGTATTCAAAAGTTCCACTTTTCCGCCAACCATGCCAGGGCTGCCCTGGAAAATCGTATTCGTCTCTATGATGAAGCGTTAAGCGGCTTACAGGGCCTGTATGCCGCTTCTGAGCAGGTGACTCGATTGGAATTTAATCATTATGTCAATTCATTGCAATTGGAACAGCATTATCCCGGGTTTCAGGCACTTTCCTTTAATCGTCGCGTGACGCCAGAGCAATTAGCGGCATTCGAACATGAGGTTCGCAATGATAAGAGCCTGAATGGTATTGGTTATCCGGATTTTTCTGTAAAACCTGCGGGAAAAAGAGAGGAATATGTAGTTGTTGAGTTTATTGAGCCACTGGTGACCAATGAAAAGGCATTTGGTTTTGATATTGCCAGTAATCCTGTGCGTCGTTATGCCTTTACAGGATATAGGTTCATCCATCGATAAGGCGGAAATGAGCGAGGCAATTAGCATCTTTAACAGCCAGTCTCTGGTCGGGGTCGATAAGGAACGATTGAGCGAAATCAAACATATTTTAACACTCGATATTGCGGGCAGAGTTTGGCGGCTATCCTTTAACGCAATAGTGCAGCCCATACCAGGCAGTGCACAATTATTGGCAACCTTTATTACCTGTGGTGGCCTTGCCCTTAGTTTTCTCCTCTATATCGCGCAGTGTTCGACGGGATCACGTAACAGGGCGGTAGCCAAGTCCAAGCAACTATCAACCGACTTACTGAATAGCCAGGAAGACCTGAGGCTGGCCGAGACAGTGTTTGCCAACAGCTCGGAAGGATTGATGATCACAGATGTCCAGGAAAATATTCTGGCGGTGAACAAGGCGTTTACCCGAATTACCGGCTTTAGTGCTGAAGAGGCAATCAACCAAACGCCCAGAATACTCAAGTCCCATAAGCAGGACGAGGCCTTCTATCAGAAAATGTGGCAGGCGCTAAATAGTGAAGGCTGCTGGCAAGGGGAGCTCTGGAACCGGCGCAAGAATGGCAGCCTGTTTGCACAATGGCTTACCATCCACGCCTATCGAAATCTTGACGGAGATACTGAGCGTTATATCTGCCTGTTTCGTGATATTACCGAAGATAAGTCCACTCAGGATCATATCCGGCATCTTGCCTATTACGATGCCCTTACCGATCTGGCAAACCGCAGCCTGTTGGAAGATCGTATGTGTAATGCCATTTTCCAGGCGAAAAGAAATGCGAGTCATCTTGCCGTGTTATTTATCGATTTGGACAGGTTTAAAACCATCAATGATTCGTTGGGTCATCAGTTTGGGGACAAGTTATTGCAGCAGGTGGCTAAGCGACTAAAAAGTTGTGTGCGAGAGTCAGATACGGTTGCCCGGCTTGGCGGTGATGAATTTATTGTGTTGCTGACGGGTTTTAGCTGTCTGGAAAGGGTGACCAATGTAATGTCGAGAATATCAAATAGCCTGAAAGAAAAGTTTAGTATTGAGCATCATTTGTTTAGCGTTTCTGCCAGTACTGGCATCAGCCTGTATCCCAAGGATGGACATGAGCCTGAGGTACTGTTGAAACACGCCGATACCGCCATGTACCAGGCAAAAGAAGCGGGCGGCAACAATTATCAATTCTTTAACAGGCAAATGAATCAGGAAGCGGTTGAGCGGATGGAGATTGAGCACCATCTGCTTGACGCCCTGAAGAGCCAGCAACTTAAGCTTTATTTTCAACCGCAAGTGGATATCAAGTCCGGACAAATCATAGGCTTTGAGGCCCTTATTCGCTGGCTGCACCCCAGTAAAGGCATGCTTTCGCCGGATAGTTTTATTCCGATTGCCGAAGAGTCAGATCTTATTCTGGCGTTGGGGGACTGGGTGTTGATGGAGGCCTGTCGGCAAGGGCGGATATTGCAGGAGATGGGGATCAAAGATATTAAGGTTGCCGTTAATTTGTCTGCCCGGCAGTTTGGCAAGAATTATGACCTGATTGCCAGTGTCCGGTCCGCATTAGAGCAGAGCGGATTACCCCCCGACCTGCTGGAGCTGGAAATCACGGAAACCGTCTTGATGCAGTATCAGGAAACCAGCGTTGAAACCCTGGGCTTTTTGCACGATATGGGAATTAGTTTGAGTCTGGATGATTTTGGTACCGGCTATTCTTCACTGAGCTACCTAAGGTATTTTCCTGTGGATACTATCAAGATAGACAGATCATTTATCTCAAACGTTACCGAAGACCCTGAAAGTAATACTATCGTCTCAGCCATTATCAAGCTGGCCCACAACCTCAAGCTGAAGATCATTGCCGAGGGCGTTGAAACGGAAGCACAGCTGGATTACCTGCAAAAACATGAGTGTGAAATTTTTCAGGGCTACCTGTGCAGCAAGCCGGTTCCTGCCATTCAGCTGATAAAATTACTGCAAAACCATAGCAATCACAACAAGGCCATTATGGACGATAGATCGGTTAAGACAAGTTAGGGCTGTCCTAATTTTCTTTTATCAGGCCAGCTTATGGCTGTGCTGATCACGGTAACTCTTGGGGCTGGTATTGGTCCAGCGCTTAAAGGCTCGGGTAAAACCGCTTTGATCGGCAAAGCCCAGCATATAAGAGATCTCGATCAGGGGAATGCGCTGCTCTGATAGCAGTTTAATGGCCAGGTGATGGCGGCATTCATCCAAAAGCTCGTTAAAGCTTTTGCCCTCTGCCTTTAACTTGCGCTGCAGGGTTCTTAGCCCCAGATTTAGCGAACTGGCAATCTGCTCCAGTTCGATATCTCCCTTAAGAATATTGTCAAGGATATAGGCCTTAACCTTGGTGGATATCAGGTCTTCACTAAAGCGGTTTAAATGTTCAAAAATCCATTCTTCCAGGGTCTTAGCCAGGGAAGGGTTGGCCAGCATTTGCGGATGCAGCAAATCTTCCAGCGAAAATACTATTTTATGCCTGGTTTGGTTGAACAATACAGGGCATTGAAAAAACGCCTCATATTCTGCCGTGTGCCCTTGCTTGTCGTGTTTAAACCAGACTTGCAGCGGCGAAAATTTCTCATGCGTCATGACCCTGGATAAGGAAATCAGGGTCGACATAAAGGCTTCGATGGCCTCTACTGCGACCGGCTCATTTTCCGGCGGAATATCTATGTTCAGAATCACCCTGTCATCAAGCTGTTCCACGGTATGGACGGAAGCATCCGTGGTCATTTTGAAATAGCGCAGGCTGTGTTGCAGACCTTCATGCAGGTTTCGGCTCGATGCTATGGCAACGCCAACGGCGCTATAGGTGTTGGGCTGAAAGAACTGGGTTAACCTGAGGGCAAAGCACTCGTCTTTTGTATGCTCAACGGCCAGCTTCCACAGCACGGCCATTTGCTTTACCGGCAGGCGCAATTCGGGGTTATGTTGAATGGCGGCTAAGTCAATATTGGCTGCTTCAAATAAGTCTTTGCTATCTACTCCATAACTTTCAATGGCCTTGGCGATTAACAGGGCCCAGCTGCCGATGGTGGTGGGGGTATTGGGTATAAGGGTATTTGTTTGCATGTGAGATAACAGAGTGACAAGCCGGTAAAGTAAAGCAATATACTAGAATATAGCCGGTTTTATGTCTATACGCTGTATCTGTTTGTAATTTGGGATAAATATTAGGTTATCGGCCATTCTGAGTTATCGGCTTGGCAACTCAATTAAGCCTTTTAATTCTCGCTAAGTGATCAATTAATTAATTCACTTGGCATAAGCCCAGGCAAGTGCCTGGGCCCAATGAAGGCATGCGGACTGTTTTTAGTAGAAATGATACCTAAACTGAACACCGACACTACGGCCCGGCTCCACCATGTTGGCGTAGCCGCCTTTGGTAAATGGCAGGTCGAAGGTGAAGTTTCGGGTAATTTCATCGGTCAGGTTTTTACCCACCAAAGCCACTTCCCAGCTTTCTTCATAGGAGAGGGCAACCCTAAGGTTAACCTTGGCAAAGGCATCCTGCTTGGTGAAAGGGTTAAGATCGGTGGAGGTATAAAAATCCGAGCGATAGTTAACATCCAGGTTAGTGATCAACTCATAGTCATCAAAAATAAAGGTCGCATGTTCAATGCCTATATTGGCGGTAATATCCGATACCAGGGCATTGGTTTCACCGGTTAAATCACATGACTTGCCGGTCTCATCGACATTGTCAGACACAACAAGATTGCTGGTGAAGCACTTGGCTCCCTGGAAGTCATCCCACTCAAAGTCCAGCAGGCCCAGGCCGCCCACTAGCGTGATTTCGTCGGCAACCGCCCAGCGACCGTCAATTTCAAGGCCCATAGTGGTGGCTTCACCGGCATTTTTGACATTAAAGCCGACCTGGCCATCGAAAATTGAGGTTTGCAAGTCGTCAAAACTCATATGGAACAGGGCGATATTAAGTTCGGCGGCGCCTTCGTCCAGGGTCAGCTTACCGCCCAGCTCAAACGAGATAACCTCTTCTTCTTCAAACTCGAAATTACCACCCAGGTTAGATCTGGCATCGAAACCACCCGACTTAAACCCCTGTGCCCCCTTGGCATAAACCATGGCATCTTCACTGAGCTGGTAACTCAGGGTCAGTGAAGGTGTCAGGCTTTTTTCCGTGCGCGAGTCTTTCAGGTCATGCTCGTCTATGGTGCCGTACAGGGTATTGGGAATATTCTGGGTCGGGCTGCCTAATAACAAAGGGTCCAGGTAAGGGAAGTTGGTGCCCAACATTTGCGCATAGGCGGCGCCGGGTAACCCGGGCAGGCCAAAGGCAGCTAAGGCATCGGCCAGGGCAGGAGGTGTAACCAGGGCAGATTGTTGAATGCTTAATCCGGTATTGGGATCGATAACCGCCATGGTACGCTCGCCTTCCTTCTCTTCATGGGTATATCGCAAACCCAGCGAAGAGGTCAGCCTATCACTGAGCTTATAGTCGAGTTGGGCAAACACAGCCCAGAGGTCAGAATTATAGCTGTAGTCACGCTCGCCACGCATGGCCAGCGGATAAACTTGGGAGGTTTCCCTGTAGTCCAGCTCTGAGCTTTGAAAATAGGCGCCGATAATATAATCCAGCTGTTCGCCACCGGGTGAGGTCAGGCGAAACTCCTGGCTGAATTGCTGATATTTCTCGGTAAAGGCGGGGGAGTAGATCAGGGTCCTGGCGGTGCTGTCCTGATCCTTGGCGCCGTCCAGTTGATAACTTTGCCAGCCGGTTACCGAGTTCAGGGTCAGATCCCCCAGTTCATAGCTCAGGTTGAGGGTCAGGTGATCGGCACTGGCGTCTTCAAACTGGCTTTCACCTAGCGCCGGATTGGTATTGGCGGTTTTTTCGTCCAGCTGGTATTCCATCAGGCTATTGAGCAGGGCTTGTGTTTGCGGGGTGCCGGCGTTTTCCAGGTAGGGCTCCACCGTGATCACCAGGTTTCTACCCAGGATTTCATCACTGTCGTGCTGCCACTTAAAATTGGCATTGAATTTATCGGAAATATCCCAGTCCAGGGTCAGCCGGCTGGACAGGTTTTCACGTGCCGGCTCGTCATTGCCGGTCACCACATTCTCGATATAGCCGTCATCGTTTTCATACTTTAAGGCGACACGGGCATTAAGGCTATCCGAAAGGCTGCCTGACACGAAGCCTTCGAGATCCTGCTTATTATATTCGGGAACATAGTAGCCCTTGATGCCGGCTTCAAACTCGTCCGTGGCATTTTTCGAGGTGATATTCAGGGCACCAGCCGTGGTATTCATGCCAAATAGTGTGCCCTGTGGTCCGCGCAGTACTTCCACCATCTCAACATCCAGGAAGGAACTGCGCATCAATACCGCCCGGCCACGATAGATGCCGTCAACATAGGTACCGACTGTTTGTTCAAAGCCCTGGTTTGGGCCAGAGCCCAGGCCACGCATATAGATGTTGTAGCCCTGGCCCGATTTGGTGACGGTAAAATTGGGAACATAGTCCGACATCTCTTCCATCTGGGTAATGCCGGTATCTGCCAGCTTGTTGCCGTCCATGGTGGTAATGGAGGCCGGAACGTCTTGCAGGCTTTGTACGCGTTTTTGTGCCGTGACCTGAATTACCTCAAGCGCCTTGATTTCCGCTTCGGTTTTATCCTTTTGTTCGGCATACAGCTGGCCCGAATTTAGATAACTCAGTAGTGTCAGTGCTAGCGCCGATTTCTTAAAACTTGTCTGGTAATTCATATTTCCCCCTAGCATGTCTGCACATACTTGATATTTATGTATATTTTATTATTTACTCATTTTTTGCTTGATGAGCTTAGATTTGTAGTAGCAGCTAAAATACCCGAGGCTTACCAGAGAAAACTTGAATTTAAACGTCAATTAATGGGCATTTGACGACAACCAAACTAGGGCGTGTTGATCTTTCAAGTTTGTTTTTGCAGCGTTTTGTTGGAAGTTTATACAAGGAAGTGCTTTTGATGTGTGGTTATTCCACATGATAAGGCACTGACGCAGTAGAAAAGAACAACAAACGCTGCCTAAAAGGTTCACTTAAAAGCGTTTTACTCTTTGTTGTGAGGTGTTTTGCTTAGATGACTAGGCGACAAACCTCACGCCGCGACTAAAACGCTTTTATCTAGAACAAAAATCAAACAGCAAAGATCAACACGCCCTAATGGGAGTTTTTCTATCGACATAAGCAAATTCATCTATTATTAAGTGGTAGAAGTTGCTTTAACCCTCTGTTTGTCTAATTAAAATTATTAAGGAGCTGTTGTGGAAAAGCATGGGAAGTAGAGGTTTGAAATTAAAGGGCTATCAAATTTAATTTATTGAATAAAAAACGCCTAGTCAGAGGCTGTTGTGATATATCATAAAATGCTGATTTTAATTTTTATCTGTGCCCTGTTTATTATAAAGTATCGAACAGGTCATTTTAACCCAGGGATAACTGGATGCTGAAAATGTCTGCATATTGGCGACATTTTGTTTTCATACTTTGGTCATTAATCGGATTCTGTTGCCCGGTTAATGCCGATGAGGGTGAGCAGCAGCTGGATATGTTGCTAAATAAGTCACTGGAAGAGTTAATGAATATTAGCTTTTCAACCGCCAGCAAGTATCAGGAAACCACCAATGATGCGCCCTCGGTTTCCACCATAGTTAGCGCCGAGGAAATTGAGCGTTTTGGTGCCAATGATCTCTACGAGGTGATGGAAAGGGTGACTTCCGTCTATATGACGGGGTCAAACTTCTTTCCCAAGAATGTCGTCGCCATGCGGGGCACCCTGCTGGGGCATTATGATAACCATGTCCTAATGTTGCTTAATGGCCGTCCGATGCGCGAAAGTTATTCCGGCGGTGTTAACTTCTCCATTTATAATGCCTTTCCATTACAGACCATAGAGCGGCTGGAAATTATTCGTGGCCCGGGCTCCGTACTCTATGGTACCAATGCCTATTCAGGCGTTATCAATATTATTACCAAACAAGCCGCAGATGAAGACAGCAGCTTATCTGTTGGCGTGGGCTCTTATGGTAGCAAGTCGGCACAATTGACCGGTAGCTATATGGGGGAGCAGGTGTCTACCCGCTGGGGCATCAAGTATTTTCAGGAAAATGGCTGGGACTTTGCTGCCGTTGATAATAATGGCGAATACGGCAGCAAAGAATTTGGTGAAGAAAACCTGGGCATTTATCTTGGCAGTAGCTTTAACGGCTTTGAGCTGAATGTCCTGTATAGCTACAGTGAGCAGGACTTTATCGGGGCTTCGGTCAACTGGTCGGGTGACCCCGCAATTGACGAGCGCACCATGACCTCGGATCGGATTTTTGTTGATTTGGGTTACAGTCATGAGTTTTCCGCTAGCTGGTATCTGGATGCCAATATCTCCTATGGAGAAATGGAATTTGATCACTATAACTACCTTGGTTTTTCCAAGGATACCTTTGCCGAATTAACCAGTCATTGGCAGGCAACCGAAACCTTGCGCTGGCTTCTTGGCGGCACGGTCTGGCACCAGAATGTGGGTTCCCGTGAACGCTTATCTATGGCTCCCGTGCCCGATTTTAGCTCGATCTGGTACAGCCTATATAGCCAGCTGGAGTATGAGGCCTCAGAAAAGCTGAAGTTGGTTGCCGGTGCTCAGCTGAATAAGGCGGAAGGCCTGGATGCCGATACCGTACCTCGCCTGGGTGCCATTTACCAGTTCTCCGATAATACCGGCGTTAAGCTTATGTATGCCGAAGCCTTCCGTGCTGCGTTCGGGGTGGAAACCGGCTTTGATTTGATCATTAAAAATCCTGACGGCTCGAATCGCGGTGGCTTGCGAGGCAACCCGTCGCTCCTGCCGGAATCAATCAAAACCACGGATGTGCAGTTTTATTTCAATAATGACGAATACCAGTTTGCTCTGACACTATTTGAAAGCTGCCTAAACAACCTGGTTGGCCGTGAACGTGCCGCCGATAATGTCCTAGATTTTATCAATGAAGGGGCAATTGAAAGCAAGGGGGTCGAGCTGGAAGCTAAAGTGAACCTGAGCAAGCAGCTGCACCTGTTAGGCAGCTATAGCTATCAAAGTAACCAAAATGCCGATGGCATCAAGGATTTCACTACTGTGCCCAACCATATGATTAAGGCCGGCTTTATTTACTATTTTGGCCAGGGGCATTCCTTTACCCTGTTTGACACCTTTATGAGCGAGGCGACCGATATTGCCGTGCAAAACCCGGAACGTAGCTTGGTTAACCCGGAAGCGGACAGTTATCACCTGGTCACTTCCAAGCTGTCGATTGATTTGGCTGACTATTTCCCCAAAAACAATATCAAGCTTGAAATATATGGCTACAACCTTCTGGATGAGGATATCTACCAAGCCGAGTTTATCGGCAAACGGGTTAATACCTTACCCTCTCATTCCGGGCGTATGCTGTCGGTTCAATTTGCCATGAATTTTTAATCGTACTTTTTACTGCTTCGAACGTTTGATCCTAATTTTTCCCGCTTGCTGTCCATTCTGCTTTAAATCAAAACTCTGCTGCTGACCAATACCAATACGGGTTTCAATTAAGTCGAATTTTGGTAACCAAATTTTGACTTGTTGAAACTCTTCCGGATAACCAGACATGGAGAATGTTTTGTATTGTTCAGTATTACCTAGTTCGACTATTTTGTAGTACTTGCTGTGAATAGAGCCTACCCAGGCACTCATATAGAGATGCAGCCGGCATTTCATTTCAACGAAAATGTCTTCCTGCCAAAAAAGTTCCTGTTCAAAGCTGGAGCCAGGAGGCATGTAGCTGAGTTGCCATTTTATCTTATGCTTTTTATCATTGACATAAATGGTGTGGCCGACATCGTCCGAGTTACGCAAACTCATCATGCTCCCCTGATTGCCAAGCAATAGCTTTTGGGTAAAAAAACCGTCTTGATGGTCCATTATCGGCTGTGCATTCAGGCTCTTGTCTTCGGGCCAGTATAAGGCTAAAACGGGCGGAATATTCTGGTCGTTAAGAAATTGAATTTCAACCTGTAACCCTGGACCAGCCAATGGCTTGTCACGCTTTTTCGTTGTCGTGCTGGTGGCTTTTGGGAGTTTTCTATGGTCTTTGTCAAAGTTAACCTGAGCGGGGGTGGCTAAGGTTTTAAACCAACGCTGAAACAGTTCAAGGGCCTGGTAGTCTACCTTTTCTCTAGCCAGCATGGGCATGCGATAATTTTCATCCGTACTGTTCATTCTGATAAAGACGGCACTTTGATAAAGCGCCAGCTCGTCTTGCTCTGCACCAAGAATGATATAAGGCACAGCGGTAAAGTTCTGGGTTTTTTGATTAACGGCGGTTCGGTATACGTCTGTCTCTTGCAAATGCTTGAATGCAAGGCGGTGGCGAAATTTCAGGTGTTTAGCTTCCTGTTCGGCGGCGAGTCCTATTGGATTGTGACAGTTGCCACAATTGGCATGGAGGTAACCCAGGGCCTTTTGATCCAAGGGGCTGCCGGGTAACCTTGGTAAATCCATCATTTGTGTTAATTTACTGGCATCAAGCAAGCGCTTTAATGTCCATTCCCCCGTTTGGCGTTTGTCGCCAAAACCAAAAGCGTTTTTTTCTTGAGCATCACTAAGCTGGATGGCGTCAAACCCCAGTACCAGATCGCTGTTGCCTTTATGACAATCGATACAGTCCTGTTCGCTGGGGATATCATGATCTGTATTCAGTACATTGCTGGCACCTTCGCTAAGAAAGGCGTCGCTCTGCTGTGTATTCCAAAGATAAGTGCTGATTAGCCAGGAATCCAGGCCTTCACCCGGGGTTATTTTCTGTAAATGGCGGGTTTCTACCCTAAGTTCGGTTTTGCCGTCACGGGTATACTGGCGAAATTCCTTGAATATTTGTGTGCCGACTGGAAATATCCAGCGATCAGGATTGTCCGTGTTGATTTTGCTGCCGGCGGGTAAGTAAATCCACCTCGATTTATTGGAGGCATCGCTCCATAGTTGATAATTAGGGGTAAATTTTTGAAGTTGAGGGGAAACCCGAAAACGGCTTATATCCGAATATAGACAGGAAGCAGATAATGATGAGGGTACTGTGCGCATTTTTGATGTTACTGCACAATCTGAAATGGCTGGTGTTTGCTCGGTAAAGCGACAGGCGCTGAAAAGAAGAGTGCAGCAAAAAAATGTCAATAATGTAAGTGTGCCTTGGTTAGGTACCTGGCAAAACAAATTTATGCCTGGTTGACTTTCTGGGATATGAAAAGACAGATTGCAATTCAATTTCACTTATACTGCTCCATCAACTTAGACAGCTATACTTTAAATTGTTTAACCAAAGACGCTAGATGATGGGAAAGTTCTAACAGGTTTTCACTAGCATTTGCCGTTGCTTCGACCGCCGTCGTTGTGGTGGCAAAGCTATCGTTAATATTGACGATATTGCGGTTGATTTCTTCTGCTACAACACTCTGTTCTTCTGCTGATGTTGCAATCATGGTGTTTAAGTCATTTATTTCATTAACTTTTGCTTCTATGGTCTGTAAAGCATCACCGGCCTGTTCTGCTTGGTTAGATACTTTTTGCGCATCATCGTTACCCTCAGCCATCAAGGTGACGGCATCATGGGTACCTGATTGCAGACTGGTGATTATTTCGTTGATTTCAGTGGTTGACTCTTGGGTGCGTTGTGCCAGGGTTCGTACTTCGTCGGCAACAACGGCAAAGCCCCGGCCGGCTTCACCTGCTCGTGCGGCTTCAATGGCGGCATTGAGTGCCAGCAAATTGGTTTGTTCTGAAATGGCTCTGATCACATCTAATACAGTGCCAATTTGAGAGCTGCTTTTTTCAACGGTGACAATGGAATCATTTGCCTTGCTGATCAGGCTGGATAATCCTTGAGTTTCTGATATTGAGCCTTCGACCATCTCCCGGCCTGCGGTAGCTGCGTCTTTGGCGCCTGATGTTGACTTGGTTGCATTTTCGGTATGTTGTGCAACTTCCTGTACGGTTACCGCCATTTCAGTAATTGCCGACGCAACTTGTTCTGTGGCGTGTTGCTGATCCAGCACGCCATCTTTGGCTTGTTGCATTAATTCAACCAGCTGAGAAATGGCGCTGTCTACTTCCTGACATGCTTCACAGACCTTTCTGACTATGTCGGAAAATTGATCCATCATTAAATTAAATGAGTTTCCCGTAATACCGATTTCATCCATACTTTTGACTTCAAACCTGATGGTCAGGTCAGAATCTTGCTGAATTTTTTCAACAGTGTTTCGCAACCGGTTTATCGGGGTACAAAGCTCTCGCCTCATCACGTAGCTAAAGAGAATGCTGAGCAATGCTATGATAACCAGAATAATGATAGATACATAGAGTAACTCGGAGTTTCGTTTGACTACAGTATCTGCTGATTGTTTTACCTTAACGCCTGAACTGGTAACGGCCTGTCCTGCTTGAGTGAGTTGCTGGCTGATTTCCTGAAATTTGCTATTGCTTTTTTGCTGAAATTCGCTGAATAAGGCTTCCAGTTCTACAGTGATAAGCCTGCTCTCGGCGATCAGCGAATTACCTTTCACCCGGTTTTCATCGACATAGGCGTCAACGGCTTCAATCATGAGTTCATAGAAAGAGTCGGCTTTAGAGCGAATAGCGTTAGACAGCTCGACGTCTAATGGCGTAAACTTTTCAAGTAAAACATATAATTGCGCTTGAGAGTTCTCGGCTTTTTCTTCGGCTTCGTTTAACCAGCTGACAGAAAGGTCCAACAGCCAGGCTCTCAGGTCCCTAAATTCACGATCAATTTCAGTGATCAACTCAAGTTTGTCGCGCTCTAGTTTCTGTTGCTGCTGGAGTGCTTCTTGATGCTTAATTGCCTTGATTTGCTCGTTGACATATTCACGCTGTTCAACACTGATATTGGAAGTTGACTGTACCGTCAACAATATATAAATGAGCGCAATGGCTATTATTGCCGAAAAACCAAGGCTTCCTGCCAGCAACTTAGTTGAAATATTAATATTTTTTAACATGTCAAACCGCTTTGTTACTGGTAAATAATCAGGCTGATAGCACCACCCAGTTCATCCATTACCCCACCTTCTTTTTTACCACCAGTAATGTCCCGCTCTCCCTTAGGTTCGCCGTGGCATTTCAGGCATGACGGACCATAATATTCTGGCAGGATAAATCTAAAAGTATCTTTTCCTTTAACCTTCGTTGATTCGAAAAAGGGCTTACCTTTCTGGTAATCAGGCTTTTTAAACATGGTTTCAATGATATTGTGCTCCCACTTATCTGGTCGGTTCGCTCTGTTTCTGACGTATTTTTTAGGGGCGGTCAGCTTGATTTTCATTTTGCCCGACATCTTGCTGTTAAATTTATTGGCCACCTGACGGGCAAATATTGCTGGCAAAAAGCCTTTAAAGCCAACACCTTGCTCGTTAATCAGGTCCTGGTTTTCGTCCATGACCTCTTTGACTGCATCTATCATTGCCTGTTCAGCAGCAGAGAGTGATTTGGTATCTAAAGTTTGGCCCGTTGCCTTGCTATAGTTTACCAGCGCTTTTGCGCTTACCGACTCCCCAGACAAACCTTTGTCGCCGACATCTGCGTTGTTGATATGCCCCTGATTATCCGAGATCACTTTTCTGGCGGCCCGATATAAAGTGGTAAGTTCTTTACTGATTTCATCTTTGGATTGTGCCAGGCTGATTTCTGGCAAAATGAGTAGGAATGTTGCAATGGCTGTACTTAAGAAACGTTTGTAGTTCATTTTTATCACCTTATACTTGCCCACAATTTCAGGGCTTATTACCGTGATTACCGATAAGTATAGTAAAACCTCGTTTATTTTTTTTGTTTATTTTTTAAATACCCGGTGCTGCTGTGCAGGGCAGATTTCAGGTGAGCAACTGCCTGATTTGGTTTAATAAGGTTTTTCTATATTCGCTGATTGCTGGTATGGTTTATCTGCGCTTACTTAATGGATACAGGTTAATAATGAAAATCAAACACCTACTGTTGACGTTTTTTGTCTTTTTCTCCTCTCAGTTATATGCATTTCAGCAGGCGGCGGTCGCCATGCCAGATAGCTATAGTGCCGATGTCGCGGCCGATATTCTCAAGCAGGGGGGGAATGCCGTAGATGCCGCAATTGCCGCCCAATTCGTGCTGGCGGTAACCCTGCCCGAGGCCGGTAATATTGGCGGTGGCGGCTTTATGCTCATCTACAAGGATGATAAAGCTGACTTTCTTGATTATAGAGAAACGGCGCCACTCAAAGCTCATCGTGACATGTACCTGGATAAAGAAGGCAAGGTGATTAAGGGGCAATCCCTGTTTGGCGCCTTAGCCTCGGGCGTTCCCGGCACGGTTGACGGTATGTGGCAGGCTCATAAGAAGCACGGTTCCTTGCCCTGGAAACAGCTGGTGCAACCGGCCATTGATTTGGCTGACAAGGGCTTTGTTATTCATGAAAAGCTGGCAAAAGGCATAGAAGGCATTCTTGGCTATTACAAGAAGAAGGATATCAAGGTGAATCTGGCCGACTATTTTGCCGGTGCCAAGGCAGGTGAAGTGTTTAAACAGCCGGAGCTGGCAAGCTCGCTAATGCGCATTCGTGATCAGGGCAAGGCCGGATTTTATCAGGGAAAAACTGCCGAATTGCTGGTGGATTTCATGGAAAGACATGGTGGCATCATTAGCCATCAGGATCTGACATCCTATCGGGCCAAATGGCGCCAACCCCTGCAGTCCGACTGGCAGGACTTTGACGTTATTACCGCGCCACCGCCAAGCTCAGGCGGTATTGCCATCATGCAATGGCTGAAAATGTACGAGCTGTTAGCGAGCAAAACGGAACAATTGCAGCATAATTCCACGCCTTATATGCATTTGCTGTCTGAAATCGGCAAGCGGGTTTTTGCCGACCGGGCCGAATACCTGGGCGATCCTGACTTTATCCAGGTACCCATGGAGAAGCTAATCGATGATGACTATATCGCCCAACGGGCCAGTGACGTTCGGCTTGATAAGATATCGGATACTGAACAGGTGCCGCCTGGGCTGCAAGAAAGTGAAGATACTACGCATTTTTCCATTGTCGACAAGTGGGGCAATGCGGTCTCCAACACCACCACCATCAATATCAGCTTTGGCAGCGGCATGGTAGTCACTGGTGCCGGCTTTATTCTGAATGACGAGATGGATGATTTTAGCGTTAAGCCGGGAGTGCCCAATATTTTTGGCGCGGTTGGCGGCGTAGCCAATGAAATTCAACCGAAAAAGCGCATGTTATCTTCGATGACACCCACCATTTTATTAAAAGACGACAAGGTATCCCTGGTGACTGGCTCACCTGGCGGTACCACTATTATTACCTCTGTTTACCAATCGATACTTAACGTTGTTGAGTTTAATATGACGGCGGAGCAGGCGGTGAATGCACCTCGCTTTCATCACCAGTTGTTGCCCAAGGACGTGATTCGCTATCACCCGGGATTTGATGCCAAGGTCATTGATGAATTATCTGCCATGGGCTACACCTTAAAGAATCGACATTTTGGTGATTTGCACTTGATCAGCAATGTAAGTGGCAAGCTGCAGGCGGCATCTGAAGCCTCTGGACGAGGAAAATCAATAATAATTCAGTAAGATATAGCAAATTTGGGCGAGTTAAAAATACAAGGAATTAATTATGCGTTGTCATGAAATAGATTACGAAATCATTGGACACTCCATGCAGATGGTGGAGGTAGAGCTGGACCAGGGCGAGACGGTAATAGCCGAGGCTGGTGCCATGAACTATATGGAAGACGGCATCAACTTTGAGGCGAAAATGGGTGATGGCTCTGATGTCAACCAGGGCTTTATGGGCAAGCTGTTCTCCGCCGGTAAACGCATGGTGACGGGTGAGTCAGTGTTTATGACTCACTTTACCAATGAGGTCTATGGCAAAAAGCGCGTCGCCTTTGCCGCCCCTTTCCCTGGTTCCATTATTCCGGTCAATATGGCGGAGGTGGGTGGTGAGATCACCTGTCAGAAAGACTCCTTCCTGTGCGCGGCCCTGGGCACCAAGGTAGATATCGCCTTTAACCGTCGCCTGGGCAGCGGCTTTTTTGGTGGTGAGGGCTTTATATTGCAGCACCTGGAAGGTGATGGCATGGCCTTTATGCATGCCGGCGGTACGGTAATTGAAAAAGAGCTGAACGGTGAAACCCTGCGCCTGGATACGGGCTGCCTGGTGGCCTTTAGTTCGGGCATCGAATACAGCATAGAAATGACCAAGGGCTTGCGCAGCATGTTTTTTGGCGGTGAAGGCCTGTTTATGGCGACATTGAGCGGCCATGGCAAGGTCTGGATCCAGAGCCTGCCTTTCTCTAGGCTCGCCGATCGCATCCTGGAACATGCCCCGCAAGTGGGAGGCCGTTCCCAGGGAGAATAGCCGTCAGGCTTGAGCTACACATACCCAATCAGCGCCACCATGTGGCGTTTTTTTTAAAATTATTTTTTCTGAATGTAACCCTTTCATCATTCCTTTAGTCTATCAATTAAACAAATAAAACTAATACAAGGAATGTTTTATGAAAATTCTCCCTTATATTTCACTTACTCTTGCCGGCCTGTTGGCTTTTTCTGCACAAGCCTCCACGCAAAAAACCGCTAATGAAAAACTAGTTACCGAAAGCTTTTATACAGAATCTGAGCACAGGTGTGACTCTGAAAGCTGCCGGGACAAGTTTAAGAAAGTATTCAGATATGCACGCTACGGCAACCCTGGGGCCCAGGTGTTGGTAGCAACGGCGTTTTTAACGGGCGATGGCTTAGAACAGGATGTTAAACAAGGGGCTAAATGGCTGAAAAAGGCCGTTCGACAGGGCTCCACCAAGGCATTATGGATGCTGTCAAACCTGTATCGTGACGGTATTGGTGTCGAGCAAGATTTGGAAAAGGCCGAGCACTTGCTACAACGTGCCATCAAGCGAAGCTATGGCCCGGCCATGTTCCAGAAGGCGGCGCAAACCTTTGATTTGGCGGGAGACACCAATAGTAATAAGGAAGAAATTGAACTGATAAAGTTGGCGGACAAGGCGGGTTACAAGCCAGCAAGCTACTTACTGGCCAAGATGTATGAAACCGGCAGCCATATAGAGCAAGACCTTTATTCATCGGCAAAACTTTATCGCGACCTTCAGTATTTCGACTACAGGGACAGCAACAAAAGACTGGAAAGCATCGCCGAGCTTGCCAAAACTCGATCGGATGAAGTATACCAAAAAATTACTGCACTGAATGATGACACCGAAGTGATCACTGTTACCTACAATAAGTTCGACTATGAAGCCTCCATCGACAATGCCCTAAAATTATTTAAGGACGAGCGCTCTATTTATGATGGTAAAACCACTGGCAGCCGTATTCCCGGAAATAACTGCGCTACCACAGGCACCTGTAATATCATAGACCCGGAAGACTTTCGGATAATGATGCGCAGAAGGTAATGCAGTCGGTAGCCGTTTGGTTTTCAGTCCAAGTCTGTGGTGCACAGGCATTCTGTTCTGATTAATCGAGGCGAAATACCACTGTTTATTTTTTCTTGTTGAAGCCAGTTATTTCCAGTAGGGTTTGCACTTAGAGTCTTTCAATTAAACCTGAAACGGTGTGCATAGAATTATTCGCCAACACCTGGATTAGTTGTTAAGTAAATAATCTGAGGAAACTTCTCCCTATATGGCTAGTATCTTAGTCCTTGATTGTCGTTCCGATATACGTTTCAGCCTAAGCTTGTTACTGGAACAGCAGGAGTATAAGGTGTTTGAGGCAAGTGATCCCGAGGTAGCTAAACGCGTGTTAGCTGGGCAGCAAGTAGACCTTATTATTCAGGATATGAATTTCACTCCGGGCACTAACTCGGGCCAGGAGGGGCTAGACTTTCTTGGCTGGTTAAGGGAATCAACAGCAAGCGCTCCTGTCGTGGCTTTTGTGCCCTGGTCAAACACGAAACTTATCGAGCAGCCTCTAGCCAAATTTGCAAAATATGCGGTTCGAATTCGAGAATTTCTGTTGGTTCGAAAATGAACTCTTGGCGTTAATGTTGTTTATGTGATTGATTAGTATGATTTTGTTGTGGCGGTGTCATTGGTGTCACGCTGTTGATAGGCCTTAAGGCTAATCTGCAATATAACCCGAATTTTTTGCAGGCTATCCTAATGCTAATCATTGGCTGTACCGTTTTATTTTGATTTAAGTTATGCTGATTTTCCTAAAACAACTAATACCAATTGAAATAATAAATTGACCAACTTAGAGCTTCATTAGCAAGCTTAGAACAAACAAAATTATTTAAACATAGTCGCTCTATATTTCATTAAT
>Ga0213832_1000566_pt1 | contig 21528 bp, 20 predicted proteins | sample SWATP13_FD_161660 | JGI IMG/M metagenome (GOLD analysis project Ga0213832, IMG submission 161660) | Coastal seawater microbial communities from Marineland, Florida, United States - SWA TP1 #3 | ecosystem: Environmental > Aquatic > Marine > Coastal | place: USA: Florida | collected 2016-08-06 | reverse complement strand
ACGACAATGACTTCTTAAACTTCAGCAGTGAAACATCACAAGGCTGGGGCTACTGCGTGTTCGCAGAAGTTGTTGAAGGTATGGACGTGGTAAACAAAATCAAAGGTGTTGCTACTGGCAGCGCTGGCTTCCACCAAGACGTACCTCTTGAAGATGTAATCATCGAAAAAGTAACGGTTAGCTAATTTAATCGTTTAGTCTTTTTAAGCGGGCCTTTGCCCGCTTTTTTGCGAGTAACCATGAAACAAAGTTATTTTATTGCCGATCTCCATTTAACAGAAAACCGCCCTGATATCACAGTAGCATTTTTTGATTTTCTTGATAACAAGATTATTAATGATGACGTTGATGCATTGTACATTTTGGGCGACTTTTTTGAAGTATGGGTCGGTGATGACTATCAAACTGATCTTTCAATCAATGTTGCCGCACGTTTAAGCCTAGTAAGTGAAAGTGGTACAGAGGTGTTTTTTATTCATGGCAATCGCGATTTTATTATGCGAGAAGACTATGCAAAAAGCGCGAGTATGACTTTATTGCCTGAGCAGGTCGTTATTGATTTATATGGCACTCCAACAGTTATCTTGCACGGCGATGAAATGTGCACCCAAGATGTTGAATATCAAAAGTTCCGCAAAAAAAGTCGTGGTTGGTGGTGGCCTAAACTAATGCTTGCTATGCCGCTTTGGTATCGCAAAAAGATTGCCCGTAACGCACGCGAAAAATCAAAACAAAGCCAAGCTGGCAAAGCATTAGAAATTCTAGATGTGACTGAAGATGCGGTATTAGCGATGTTTGAAAAGCATAAGGTTGTTAATATGATCCACGGTCATACACACAGACCCAACGTACATCACTACAGGGTAAATAATAAGACATTGACTCGCACTGTACTCGGTGATTGGTATGAGCAAGGGTCGTACCTAAGGGTTACACCTGCTAATCAAGAGCTAATCAGCTCGCCACTTTAAATAATAGAAACTTTGACTATGCTTGAATAGAGTTTTTACTAAAAAGCGTGTGTCATGATTGTTCGGTTAACCTGTTTGTTTTGTTGTTTAATGCTAAGTTTTTCTCCTTATAGCCAAACTTGGCGATTAGTCACAGAACCATTCCCACCTTTCCTTATCGACAACAACGAAAAGCCGGGCTGGGTTCATGAACTCGTTGTTAGCGCACTAAAAAGTCAAAATAAAAATGTAGAGATTGAGTATACTCATTGGGCTCGCGCATTAAAGCTTGCGCAGCGACATAAACGTGTCGCGGTTATTGGTGCTTTTTATACCCTAAAAAGGGCGAAAATATTTACCTATTCTCTACCTCTTGCGACAGCTGATATTGTGCTTTTGAAACGTGCTGATAGTGAGATTACCTATTCAGGTTCCTTATACTCTCTGACTCCTTACACAATCAGCAAAGGAGAAGACTATGTTATAAGTGAGGAGTTTGAACACCACCCTCAACTTGCGGTTACGACAACACATAGTCTAATAGAAAGCTTAACCCTTTTAATACATGGCCGTGTAGACCTCGTTGCCGGCACAAAAGAAGTCGCATTATACTGGTTAGAAAATAACGAAACCTTGCAAAATTTCAAACACTCGGAAATAAAGGTCATCACCCCTTTCCTATCAACTCAAATGTTACACGTTATTACGGCCAAAGATCACCCTCAATCTGACTATTTTCAGCAAGATTTATATACAGGGTTACAAACTATTGTGGCAAATGGAGACGCCGAAAAAATATTAAAACGTTATGATTTTGACACGAATCAAACTGACAAAGTTTTAGCGTTGCTTAGCAAAAATTTTAATTAGCCAAGTTCGTAAGTCATTTATTTTGCTTAGTATAGAGGCTATAACGCCTCTATACTAAAATAACCTAACAGCCAGTGCTCACGGAATTATTTGTGCAAGTTGTCACCCCACCCGAGGTCGAACAGGTTGTATAATTTATTTCTCGAGTACAGCCACCCCCTCTAATAAGCGTCCCCCCTCCTGGGCCTGTAACAATCCCGCCAATTCCACCACCTCCAGGCGAACTCATTTGCGTTGTTGCACCTTCAATACTTTCTAAATTTTCGATTAAACAATTAGAAACAAGTGTATCTGTTAAAGTAACATTGATGCCACTCATAAAAGTGCCAATTTCAATGCCATCAACGAGTGAAGCCCCTCTATCTAGAGTGAAAGTAAGATTCAGATCTCTTGCCCCATTAGTTATTGATTGACCATGATAACCCACTTTAAACACTAATTTATTACTTGAATTACCATAAGAACGCGTTGCATACACACCGACTTTATCGTGGCTTAATGAAAGTGAAATCCCTGCACTATTTTTACCAATATGAATCCCCGAAACTTTCACTTGAGTATCAGTAATAAACTCATTCCAGCTACCTTTACCAAGGCGAGTGGCTATTTGAGCATGCATTTCTTTTTTAATACTTCTACTTGCATCAATGCTCGTTAAATAAAAAGATGGGTGATTGGCACAACTTTCATCAGAACTAGCAAGCGTGGAACGTGTTGAATCATCCCCCCAGTTTCCTGCATGTACAGTCACTGTTGAGTTAGTTGTAACAGTACCGGCTTCATTCACAGCCCGCCTAAATTCACTATCTATCTCATAAAAGTCATCAAGTGCAGCGGCTTCAGCGCTATTGAGTGTAGTATCTATTGCTTTGACTTTTACCGCTTTACTATACTGGGTTTGTTGCTCTGTAGTAATTATAAATTTAAACGCCACTCGCTGCAGTGCATTAGCAACAATAACCTCTTTTGAAGTTATATTACAAAGATAGGTCGTTACCCCAAACTCTGGCTTACCATCATTTAAATTCCTAACTTCACAGTTAGGCCTCTCATAATATAATTTTGCAATACGCAGTGCCTCTCTATAGTCACATGTATCACACGCTTTTGCTTCTGTAAGTGCTGCTGCAGCATCATTTGCAATAAACAAAGCGCTTACAGCCAACATTAATATCAACTTATATTTCATCTTATTTCCTTACCCTCAATATCAAGGGGTCATCCATTTTGTTTTAATCAAGGTTATAAAATACATACGTCAATACTTTGGACCATTTATGGGTACTTTAGATTTACAGCATTGTCAATATTTATTTTTTTATAAAGAATAAGGCTCTTGAAAATAGCTGGGGGTAGGGTTTATAAAATAAGAAAGTAAAATGATAGCAAAGAGCTTATTAATAATCGCTCCTTGCTGTTGGATTACATCGCTTTTTAAACTGGCACGCCACTGTGAAACTTAAAATCGTCATCAGGCGTTGCAATCAGCTCAGCCTCAATTTGACCAAAAAAATCAACACGCTCGGTAATATCAAATTCACTGATTTCCTGTGCAAGGGTCAAGTAATCTTGGTAATGACGGGCTTCTGAGCGCAGTAATGAAATATAAAAATCCCCTAACCGCTTATCAACATGAGGAGCGAGCTTAGCAAACCGTTCACACGAGCGGGCTTCGATGTAAGCACCGATAATGAGTTTATCGACTAGCGCATCTGGCTCATAGGTTTTTACATGGCGCAGCATACCCTTTGCGTAGCGACATGGCGTAATGCTTTTATATTCAATACCATACTCATCCATGATCTCAAGCACTTGATAAAAGTGATGCAGCTCTTCTTTTATAAGCATGACCATTTTATCAATCAGATCTTGCCCGTAAGGCGAGTTCGATTTTGGAATCATTGATTTAGTTAGCTTGTTTTTATCTGCAAGCTCTCGCCAATCCCCTTCTCGTTTATAAATAAGTGTTTCAAAAGGTTTTAGCCATGCAAGTAATGCATCACCACTTTCTTTATCAACTGCATACTTACGAATTAAAAACATCGCTGACTGAGCAGCTTTCAATTCACAAATAAGGTGATCAATTAATACCACATCTAAGTTTTCTTGTTTGATTGCCGCAGCAATCCACTCATCTGGCGTTTCACACTTTAAAAAAGAATGGATAGGAGCGAGTAAAGCAGAGTAAGGCACTAAATAAATTCTCATCAATAAACGTGGTTAGATTTTACCATATAAATACACCGCCATTCTATGACCCATATCAGTGCAAAACTAATTTCTATATGTACTAAAGACTTATACATGGCCCGTCACTTCCAGTATTTCAGGTTCTTGACAATATTTAATAAGTGGACCATAACTTAATCAAAGCTGTACAAAAATAAAACAGCTCATATTCCTATTTACAGGGGCAACAATTATGATTTTGAACCACTTATGGGGCTTATACGCCCACCCACTCGAAGAATGGCAAACAATTGATAACCGCCATGAAAGCTTGCGTTATAGCTTATCGCACATCTTACTCATTGCATGTATTCCATCCATCATGGGCTATTATTCATCAGTCCATCTAGGTTGGAGCATTGGCTCTGGCGAGGCAGTATTTTTAACGCATGATAGCGCGCTTCTGATTGCGATAGCCATGTACTTTGCGCTTATAGTTGGCGTATTTGCACTGGCTTACTTGGCGCATTGGATGGCCGTGACCTTTGGTGCAAAACCTACCTTTACTCAAACCCTAGAACTTGCTGCTTACACAGCAACGCCGGTGTTTATGTCTTCATTTGCGGCGTTTCTACCAGAGCTTTGGTTTGTGGTGTGTGTAGGCCTTGTAGCCCTCGCCTACTCTGTTTACCTGCTCTACACTGGGGTGCCAATTTTAATGCACATTCCTGAAGAACGAGGCTTTATTTATGCCAGTTCAGTGGTCACTTGCGGATTAATTCTACTGGTCATAATCCTTGCTGCGACAGCAATTCTGTGGACAAACGGTATTGTCCACCCGATGTTTACCTAAATTATTTCCTTTCTTTCCACAAGCAAAAAAGGAGCTATCTAGCTCCTTTTTCATGTATTAGTCTAAAAACTAATTAGTCTGCACTGTTTTCTTCTTGGTTATGTAATTCTAAACCTGAAGACATTGCGTTTTCACGCGTTGATTTTGCAGAATCATTACGTAGGCGATCGATATGGTTAAGATATTCTTGATCGATATCACCCGTTATATATTGTCCATCGAATACCGAGGTTTCAAAACGCGTGATTTCAGGGTTTTCTTGGCTCACCGCTGAGATTAAATCATCAAGAGACTGGAAAATGAGACCATCAGCACCAATGCTTGCATTAATATCTTCCACTTCACGACCATGAGCAATTAACTCAGCAGCCGAAGGCATGTCAATTCCATAGACATTCGGGAAACGAATTTCTGGTGCAGCTGATGCAAAATAAACATTCTTTGCACCCGACTCACGAGCCATCTCAACGATTTGCGCTGACGTAGTACCACGAACAATTGAGTCATCCACAAGCAATACGTTTTTACCCTTAAACTCACGGTCAATGGCATTCAGTTTTTGACGAACTGACTTCTTACGCATTTCTTGACCTGGCATGATGAAGGTACGGCCAATGTAGCGGTTTTTAACGAAACCTTGACGGTATGGCAGGTTAAGCGCTGATGCAATCTCAAGCGCCACATCACATGATGTTTCAGGGATTGGAATAACCACGTCGATGTCTTTATCAGCCCATTCACGTGCTATCTTTTCACCTAACTTAGTCCCCATGTTTACACGCGTTGCATAAACAGACATACGATCAATGGTTGAATCTGGTCGCGCAAAATAAACGAACTCAAAAATACACGGCGAATACGTTGCTTTTTCTGCACACGCTTGTGAGAAAAGCTGACCTTCTTCAGTTACGTAAATAGCTTCACCTGGCGCTACATCGCGGACAAACTCAAAGCCATCTGTTTTTAATGCAACGCTTTCTGATGCAAACATGTACTCAGTACCGTTCGCTGTTTCACGCTTACCAAATACAAGCGGACGAATACCGTTCGGGTCACGAAAGGCAACAATACCGTGGCCGATAATCATTGCTATTGTTGCGTAACCACCCGTTACTTTGTTATTTACTTGTGTTACTGCTGTGAAGATATCTTCAGCATCGAGTTTAAGTTTATTAGACTTACTTAACTCATGCGCCATGATATTAAGTAATATTTCAGAGTCAGATGTTGTATTAACATGACGGCGAGCTTCTGAAAATAATTGCTCTTTTAATGCTTCTGCGTTTGTTAAATTACCATTGTGTGCAAGTGCAATACCAAACGGTGAGTTAACATAGAAAGGTTGCGCTTCCGACGAGCTAGAAGATCCAGCTGTCGGATAACGAACATGACCAATACCAATCGTACCTTGAAGGCGTTTCATGTGACGGGTATGAAACACATCTTTCACAAGGCCGTTGGCTTTACGTAAGCTAAACGTATTATTTTCAATGGTAATGATGCCAGCTGCATCTTGACCGCGGTGTTGCAAAACAGTTAAGCCATCATACAGCGCCTGATTAACAGGAGAAGTTCCGACTATGCCAACGATACCACACATTAAATTTATCCTCGCCGATTAACGGTTTACCGAATTTAAAAAGCTCGAGTTGTTTTCGAGGTACGAAAAGAACCACTCAACAACAAAGCCAAATTCTGGAATCAAAATAGAGTTACCCCACCAGTGCGTATTAGGTGCACCGGTAAAAGCATCAAGAAAGAAGAGTAACGCGCTTACGACCAACACGCCACGAAGAGCACCAAACACTATGCCGAATACACGGTCGGTGCCAGATAAACCAGTACGTTGTACAAGCTCACCTAAAATATAGTTTAGTAATCCACCCAACAGGAGTGTCGCAAAGAATAATATGGCTATTGCGGCTGCATTTCTTAAAAGGGGTTCTGAAATACTTGTTAGGAAGGAAGCTAAATATTGGTAAAACAAACTAGAGATGATAAATGCGCCAGCCCATACAGCTAATGACATTGCTTCTTTTACGAAGCCACGTATTAAGCCGATGATAGTGGATAGTGCAATAATGCCAAGTATGGCGTAATCAACCCAGATCATAAGAACCAACTAGTCGTTAATTTGGGGCGCATTCTATAAGACAAGCGGAGGAATTGCCAGATCATTTTGTAATTTCAAACTGAGTAACTTTGCCGTTTAACTTGGTTAACTGCTTTAACTCAACAAGCTTACTTTCTAACTCTTTCTTGCTAAGTGAAGGGCCTACAAAGACTTTTGTCAGTGTTCCGTTCGGGGTTTTGATTGGACGAGTAAAGGTTTTAAAGCCATTCGCTTTGAGCTTTTCAAGTAACGACTTTACATTAGGCGCATGTGAGAAACTACCTAATTGGATTACATAAGCCATTTGCGTGAGGTTTTCTTCTGGCTTACGAGCAGGCTCCGATGTTTTTACTACTGGCTTGGCTGCTTTAACAACTTCAACAGGATCTTGAGTTGATGCTTCAACCATTTTAGGTGCATCATCAAATTGCTCAGTTTGCTCTGCTGTAAGCTCAGCATCATTCGCTTGTGCATTTTCGACAGGTATTTCAGCAGGCTGCTCTGCAGAGGCAACTTTACTATCAATTTCATCTTGTAAGTCAATCGTTGTGAACTCAGGGCGTTCAGGAATTGCTTTAAAACCTTCTGTATAGTGAACTTTCTCTCCATCCAAAATATTTGGAATAAAGACAATAGCCGCCACAACCACAATGGTGGTCCCTACTAAGCGATTAATAAACCCTGCGTTCACCGAATTCCTCTCTATTTTTTAAAATAGCTGATTGCTGCAGCCACGGTTATAAATGAGCCAAACACAATTACTAAGGTGTTATTGTCTACATTTGGTAATAGTGTGTCTAGCGCAGTTTCAACACTGTCATATTGCGTACTAGGCGCTGTGGATGTCGTTTCAGCCAATGCCTTTGCAAGGTTTTCAACCTTATCGCCGCGAAAACAATCTAAACTGGCTAACGACCACTCGTGAACAACATCCGCCACAGCTGACATTGCTGCCACTTTATCTTTATCTGCAAGCATAGCGACTAATGCATGAATTTTAAACCCTTGATCTTTATACACGCTTAATTTACGCGCCAAATAACGGGCCGATTCAGGGTTATGTGCCACATCGGTAAAAATAAGAGGCTGTTCATTTAGCTGCTGAAAACGTCCTTCAACTGTTAAATTAGCTAAACAATCGCGTACTTGTAGCTCACTAGGTAGTAAGTCAAGTTTAGCCAATAAGGTCAACGCGGTTGCTGCATTTTGACAAGGGATAGCAGGCTTAGCTAAGCGCCAATCGTTATCTTGGTACTGCCAATTGAAACCTTCACTGTCTTCAGTGAATTTAAAATCACGGCCAGATAAAACCATATCAGCATCAATTTCATTACCGTAATCAGTTACTGTATGCGGAATCGCTAAATCGCCAACAACAGCTGGTGTATTGGTACGGAAAATACCAGCTTTATCATACCCAACAAGTTCACGAGTATCGCCTAGGTATTCTTTATGGTCTAAATCTATGGTGGTGATCACACAAGCATGTGGTGTGACAATATTCGTCGCATCATAGCGGCCACCCAGCCCCACTTCTAGCAGCACATAATCAACGGCGTGACGTTTAAAAATTGCCAGTGCACCTAACGTGCCGTACTCAAAATACGTCAGTGGCGTCTCACCACGGCCCTTTTCCAGCATATCGAAAGCATCAACATGGAATTGGTCATCAAGCTCTTGGCCATTAATACGTACGCGTTCGTTGTAACGAATTAGGTGTGGAGAAGCATATGTACCCACACTATAACCTTGTGCTAGTAATAGGCTTTCTAGGCAACGCGCTGTGGTGCCTTTACCATTGGTACCTGCAATTAAGATTATTTTGCTCGATGTATCGAGTAAGCCAATTTGGTTTGCAACGCGAGCAACGCGCTCTAGACCCATCTCGATATTGGCAGGGTGAACACTTTCTAAATAACAAAGCCAATCATCAAGGCTTGATGATTGGCTAGGAAGGATTTCTGTCATAGCGATTAATCAGTTAAGCTGAAATTTACGCTACTCTATGCTCTTGTTCAGTAGAAGGCAAGTTCATAAATTTCGCTAAGATACGCGCAAGGGTGTCACGCATTTCACGACGGTCAACAATCATGTCGATTGCACCGTGCTCTAGCAAAAACTCACTGCGTTGGAAACCTTCAGGCAGAGTTTCACGGACTGTTTGCTCGATTACACGAGGGCCGGCAAAGCCAATAAGTGCTTTTGGTTCAGCAACGTTTACATCACCAAGCATTGCCAGTGACGCAGATACACCACCCATTGTTGGGTCGGTTAATACTGAGATAAACGGTAAGCCTTTTTCGCTCATTTTCGCCAGTGCAGCACTTGTTTTTGCCATTTGCATCAATGACATAAGTGCTTCTTGCATACGGGCACCGCCTGATGCTGAAAAACAAATAAGTGGCATATTATGCTCTAAACATTGATCTACAGCTTCAACAAAACGAGCTCCGACTACTGACGCCATAGAGCCACCCATGAACGAGAACTCAAAAGCAACAGCAGCAACAGGAATACCTTTTAGGCGACCTTTCATTGCCACAAGTGCGTCTTTTTCGCCGCTTGCTTTTTGTGCTTGGGTAATACGGTCAGAGTATTTTTTAGAATCTTTAAACTTTAATACGTCTTTTGGTTCGTGCTCTGCACCAATTTCTTGACGATCAGCGTCATCTAAAAAGTTTTCAAGACGTTTACGGCCACTTAAACGCATATGGTGATCACATTTTGGACATACGTTAAGTGACTTTTCTAATTCTGCTTTATATAAAATTGAATCACAGTCTGTACACTTTGCCCAAACCCCTTCTGGGATTTCTTTTCGGCCTGACGATTTAGTCGTTTTAGGTAAGATTTTTTCTAACCAACTCATTTGCAACTCTCTTAATACTGTTCTGTGTCGCAGTCTGCTTAATTGGAAATACTGATTGGTATTTCTGACAACCAATAAACAGACAGATTTTTTCAATTAAAACATGAATTACCCGCAGACGATATAAAAAACTGGTCTTAGTAGTGTACTACCAAGTGTTAACTGTCTGAATCAGGTAAAAACAAAGGCCCTAATGGTGTTTTAGGGATCTCAAACTGCTCAGGGTAATCCACATCCACTAGATAAAGACCCGCAGCTTTAGCTGTCGCACTGGCTTTGGCTCTCTCTTTTAAATCAAGTAACTCTTTTAACCAAACAGGTTCATGCTTATGTAAACCAATGTCCATCAAGCAACCAGTAATATTACGTACCATGTGATGTAAAAACGCATTGGCTTTAATATCAATGATCACATAATCACCTTGGCGTTTTACCGACAAATGGTGAATAGTACGATTTGCTGTATTTGCTTGGCAATGCAGTGCTCTGAACGATGTAAAGTCGTGTTCACCTATTAAATACTGACAGGCTTGTTGCATTTTAGTTTCGTCTAATGGGTGATGAAAATGAGTAACGCCTTCACTCATAATGGCACCGCGATAGGTATAATTATAGATTACATAACGATAACGGCGTGCTGTCGCACTAAAACGTGCGTGAAAATCTTCAGAAACAGGCTTAGCAAAACGAATAGAAATATCTTTTGGTAATAGGGTATTCATTCCCATCGTAAACGCCACCATTTCGCGTTCAGCATGAGTATCAAAGTGCACAACTTGGCCTGTACCATGAACGCCTGCGTCCGTGCGACCCGCACAAACAATCTCAACAGGATGATTACAAATACGCGACAACGCTGTTTCTACTTCTTGCTGTACGCTGTTGACGTGTGATTGACGTTGCCAACCACTGTAACGGGCGCCGTTGTATTCTACTCCAAGTGCTACTCGCATAATGATCTATTTACCTAGTGTGCTAAATGACGGGGCATTCTATGCGATCTGCCCGTGCAATAAAAGCCAAGAGCGCAGATCACATATTGATAAATACTACAGACTAATCTTCTTCGATGTTGTCTTGGCCCTTGGTGCCCTCTTTTGCACGCAATTTATGGTGAATAGCCGATTTAATCAGCATGTAACCACTGATAGGTGCTGTAATGAGCAAAAAGATAGAAATAAGAATTTCTTTTACACTTACACCATCGTGTGTGAAAGTAAAATAAACCATCGCCGCTATTAACAGTGAAGCCATACCCAGTGTCGTCGCTTTGGTGGGCCCATGCAGGCGCATAAAAAAATCAGGCATTTTAACCAAACCGATTGAGCCTATCAGAATAAAGCAACCACCAATTAACAATAAGATTGAAACAACCCATTCACTCATCATTTGTTACCTTATTCAATAATATCGCCGCGTAGCAAGTATTTACATACTGCTACCGTACTCACAAAGCCAAGCATCGCAATTAATAAAGCCGCTTCAAAATATAAATCTGTATCCATGCTCATACCGTAAAGAATGATTAATGCAATGGTATTTATAAACATGGTATCAAGCGCTAAAATGCGATCTGGCACTGAAGGCCCAATAATAAGACGCCATAAATTCAATAAAAGTGAAATGGCAATCATCCCATACACAATGAGGAATACCGTATCTAACATCGGAAAATCTCCTTAAGCGGGGCTTCGTAACGCTGTTTAATCTTATTAATAAGTTCAGCTTCATCTGCTAAATCCAGCACATGAATTAGCAAATAACGTTGCTCAATTTCTTCACCTTCTGCAAGCGACTCTGGAATGGGATACACCTCAGCACTAACCGTACCCGGCGTTAAAGATACTGTACTTGCTAATATCGTAATGGGCATATCATGACTTAAATCAAGTGGCACCTTAACAAAGCCAGGGCGTAGCCTTTTAGTTGGCCCAAGGATCAGTAAGGCAACCTGCAAGTTAGCCGTTACAATATCGTACAAGACTAACAGTAAATGCCTAAATGCAAGGCCAGGTCGAACAATTAACGGCTGTGGATCCCGAAATGGAAAGGTGATCCATGGAATTGTGATCGCAAAAAGGGCTGCAAGCAGTAGATGCCCAGGCGACACACTATTGTTGAGCAACAACCACACGACGAAGAGTAAAACACTGCGAAACGGAGTGGGTAGCCAACGAAAACGAGCTTCTAAACGCATTTAGCGGCCTCCCTGTAGTACATTATTAATACTGGTGTTGATATCGAACAATTGCTCAGATGTCGCAAGCATAAAATCTGAAATTGGACCGGCAAAAATAACCATCAAAGGAGAGCAAACTAACAATAGTAACATCGCCGTGACTTTTAATGGGTGTGCCTTTATACCTTCGACAGCTTCACTTTCTTTGAACTTTCGGTCCCAAAAAAGGCTTGTGCCAGCACGAGAAATAGCAACCAATAAGGCTAAACTTGAAAGTAAGTAAATTGGCCAAAACACCATGCCCTTCTCACTATCTAAGGTACTTTTTAGAATCCAAATTTTACCTACAAAACCAGACAGTGGAGGCATGCCTACTACTGTTAAGGCAGCAATTACAAAGCTAATTCCTAATAAAAAAGGTTGTGCCACAGCACGCCCTGCAACAAGGCGATCGGCCACTTTTCCACGCTGATGCGCAATCAAATCAGCCAGTAAAAAGAGCACAGCACAAACAATCGTTGAATGAACTAAGTAGTAAAGTAACGCCGCAGTCGCCGCTACATTCTGAATAGCGACTAACGCAACCAATGTACCCACTGATACGATCACTAAGTTTGCAATGAGCTTTCTAAAATCTTGGCTTGCAAGAACGCCTATCGACCCCAGAATGATGGTCGCTAATGCAAGCCCCCATAACCAAGGTTGTGCCATGTGTGCAAGCTCACCCGCGTTATCACCAAAGATGACGGTGTACACACGAAGCATGGCATACACACCCACCTTAGTCATGATCGCAAATAAAGCGGCTACAACTGGGGTGGCACTTGCGTAGGTATTAGGCAACCACAAATGTAGCGGTAACAACGCTCCTTTAAGGGCGAAAACTACAATGAGTAGTAAACCACCGATTTTAGCTAAATAAACATCATCACCTGTTAACTGAGGTACTTTCTGGGCTAAATCAGCAATATTTAAGGTACCCACTACGCCATATAAAACACCAAGCGCAATAAGAAATACACTCGAGCCAATCAGGTTAAGAATCACATACTGTAGAGCTGCACGGGTGCTGTGCTTGTCCCCGCCATGCATCAATAATGAATAAGATGCGATTAGCAGCACTTCAAAAAATACGAATAGGTTAAATACATCCCCAGTTAAAAATGCACCGTTCACACCTAAAATTAAGAAATGAACAAGAGGATGAAAGAAGCTTCCTTTTTTATCATCACCTGCGCAGCTATATAGCACGACAACCGCACCTAGTAAGCTGGTCAGCACTACCAGCAAAGTCGCTAGTCTATCTGCAACCAATACAATACCAAAAGGAGCCGACCAGTCACCGATGGCGTATACCATGGGTGCCGTACTATTTACATGAAGTAGTAAAAATGCACTAACAGCAAGGGTTATAATCGACATTAACACCGACATCACACGGCGAATATGAAGATTCTTACCGCATGGAGGCATGAGTAAAATAATGCCTGTCAGCATGGGAATTAAGATAGGTAAAGAAGCCAAATGCTGAATCATTTTCGCTCCTTTGAAGACTTAACTAAATGTCCATCAACATGATCATTACCCAAATCGGCACGACCACGAATTGACAAAATAACGACAAAAGCGGTCATTGCAAAACCGATTACAATAGCCGTTAACACTAAAGCTTGAGGGAGTGGATCTGCATACTCACTGGCACTCCCCAAAACCGCTGCTTTATTAATTGTTAATCGCCCTGATGAAAACAAGAATAGGTTTACCGCATAAGACAGCATGGTTAAACCTAACACGACCGGAAAGGTTCGCGCTCTTAAAATTAAATAAATGCCGCATGCAACCAGCACGCCCACGCATGATGCGTACAATACTTCCATTAAATATTTACCTCTTGCTTGGGTGTATTAGCCGTTAGTTTTCCTAAACTAGCTAAAATCATCAGCGTTGCACCTACAACAGTTAAATACACACCTAAATCAAATACGATAGCACTGGCAAGTTCTGTTTTGCCAACTAACGGTATATCAAAATAATCAAACCACGTTGTTAAGAATGGACGACCAAATGCCCAACTTCCAACACCTGTGAATAAAGCGATAGCAATGCCCGATGCGATAATCTTACGGTAATTCACATCAAACCGCTCTGCTATCCAATTAGAGCCATTCGCCATGTACTGTAGTATAAATGCAATGGCTGTGACTAAGCCTGCGATAAATCCACCGCCTGGTAAATTGTGGCCTCGTAAAAAGATATATGCAGAAACTAACAATGCCAAAGGTAATAAGCTTTGTGAAATACTTGCAAGAAGAATTGGATAACGCTCTCGCGCCCACGGACGCCCTTCACTATCACTTGCAGGCATAAATAAAGGTAAATTGATAAGCAATTTATAAATACCTAACGCGGCTATACCTAAAACGGTGATTTCACCTAAGGTATCAAAGCCCCTAAAGTCGACTAGAATAACGTTCACCACGTTTGTACCACCACCGCCAGTTTTAGCATTGGCAACAAAGAAGTCAGAAATTGACTCAAGTGGTCTTGTTAATAGCGCATAACAAATACTCGCCACAACCACACCTATAGCCGACGAAATCCCCAGATCACGTAAAATACGTAATGAGCTTGACTCTTTTGGAGTACGCTGTGGTAAGAAGAATAGTGCTAGCATCAGTAGCATCACAGTGACTACTTCAACCGTAAGCTGTGTCAGTGCTAAATCTGGCGCAGAAAAGCGAGTAAAGGCAACGGACACCATCAGGCCTACGATTGAAATCATGATTAAAGATATCATCCGTGAACGATGCCAAAATACGGTTGCTAATGCACCAATAATCAACAAACCAGCACCAATGGCATTATGAAAATCAATAGGCGTTAGCTCACTGGCACCAGCAAGTTGACGCATTTCAAACAAAGGCCATCCAGCGCACAGTAAAACAACCGTAATCATGACAAAAGCGTAGCGTTGCAACGAGCCATTTTCGATATGATTTATCTTCTCTTGTGACCACTTGATCACACGGTATAACCCCCCCTCAAAACCTTTTTTCGCACTGATTGTTGGCAATGATGCTTGGAACTGGAACAAATACTTACGCTGTACATAAATCAGTATTCCGCAGCAGGTTGCAATAAAGCTCATTAATAGAGGTAAGTTAAATCCATGCCAAACAGATAATTTATAATCGGGTGCAGCATCCCCCAGCACAGCGTAGGATGCTGAGGCCAAAATATCACTGACGGCAAAGTGAGGGAACATACCGACCAATAAACACAATACCACTAAAATTTCGATAGGTACGCGCATGTAGCGCGGCGGTTCATGGGGCTCTTTTGGTAAATCAATCGGGTCACCATTGAAGAAAACATCATGTATAAATCGTGCTGAGTACGCTACAGACAAGGCACCCGCTAAAGTCGCTAATACAGGAATAAGCCAAGACATAGAACCCAGTACCTGCTGGTGCAAGGTTTCAGCAAAAAACATTTCTTTTGATAAGAAACCATTTAACAGAGGCACCCCTGCCATAGAAGCGGCGGCCACCATAGCAAGTGTTGCTGTATATGGCATAAAACGCCACATACCATTTAACTTACGCATATCACGGGTGCCAGTTTCATGGTCAATAATACCCGTCGCCATAAACAATGACGCTTTAAATATCGCGTGATTAATAATGTGGAAAATAGCTGCCACAGTTGCAAGTTCGGTATCTAAACCTAACAGCAATGTGATTAGACCTAAGTGACTGATAGTAGAGTAAGCAAGCAGTCCCTTTAAGTCATGTTTAAATAACGCAATGTAAGCACCAACAAGTAAAGTCGATAAACCTGTCATCGCGACTAAAATAAACCACGTATCAGTACCTGATAGTGCAGGATAGAATCGCGCAAGTAAAAATATACCGGCTTTAACCATGGTTGCTGAGTGTAAGTATGCACTAACGGGTGTCGGTGCAGCCATAGCATGAGGTAGCCAGAAATGAAAAGGAAACTGCGCAGACTTAGTAAATGCACCTAATAATATAAGTACCAGACCCACTTCATATAAGTCGTGTGATTGAATTAATGCTTTACTAGCAAGAATGACATCAAGGTTATAGCTACCAACAATATCACCAATTAAAAGTAAACCCGCTAATAACGCAAGACCGCCCGCCCCCGTAATTGCTAGCGCCATTCTTGCACCTTTTCGTGCTTCTGACTTATGCCACCAATAACTAATTAATAAAAACGAGCTAATACTTGTTAATTCCCAAAATAGCCATAGTTGAATGACATTGTTAGACATCACAATGCCAACCATGGCCGTCATAAATAGCATAAGGTAACAATATAACTTGGGCAGTGAGTCGTTATTACTTAAGTAATAGCGTGCATAGAAAATGACTAGAGTACCAATACCCAAAATCATATAAAGGAATAATAAACTTAACCCGTCAAGTCGAAATGAGACTTGCATATTCAACAGTGGGATCCAATCTGCTGTATAGCGGATAGTTTCACCAGAAAAAACGGCTGGTGTATAGGAAAATACGATTCCAAGAGCAATCAAAGGCGCTAACATGGTCAAAGCAGTGCTTTGATTACGTGTTAGTTTTGAAGTGCAGGATGAAATAACACTGCCAATCAAGGATAACAGGGGTATCCAGAGCAAAGTCATAATAAGGAGCCTTTTAGTGTCATAAGAATATCAATACCGCTGCTAGTTATAATTAGTTGCGTACTGTTCATTTGGATGGTTAAAAGTTGGCTTCAAAAAAAGCTTACAATGCGTATAGTTATACTGATTGGGTGCTATTTTGTCTATAGGAGACACACCTATTCGGCCAACTTTTAACCACTTTACGTATTAAAATAGCAATAAATAAGCGATTAGTCAGAAAATTCTTTAGAGCTTAAAGCTGTTGTTATTACAGGCTTTACACCAATAAAGGCAAAATAATCAGTGTACCTTACTGGCTTTGTTAAGGGGGAGTTAATTTGTTTTAACCAAAGTTGGCGATATTGTTCAGATAATCCCACCTTTTGGTATTGCATTATTGACCAATGAAGACTGGGTTTATAAGCCATTTGGTTTTTGCAAGCCACACTTTTCTGCCATCCTTTTGGCGGCAAACTGTTACTTGCAATAAATAAATTAGGCGCCACTAGCCCTTCTTGCTGGCACAACCATTGCTGTTTTTGTTCTGGCAATGGGTATTCATCCTCAAAACCATTAAAGTGCATTAGCTCATGTAGAAATACTGCATATGATTGGGATGAATTAATATGCATAATACCACCTTGTACGTTTGCACTCCCCTCTTTCGACATCATGACAATAAAGTCAAAACCAGCTGGCCATGTGTGGTTCTTTGCTTCTCTCCAGTCACATTGCAATGCGTTATTATTTTCCTCGCAGCGATATTGGTTGCCTACATAAACAACATCGCTAAAACAAAAGCTATTCATGGCAGGCTCTGGATTAGACTGATATTGGCCTTTAAAAGATTGTAAAGCAGCAATACCACTTTTATGATCCGCCATCATTAACACATTAAAATGGCATGTTGGATTTGTTGTAACAGCGTCTAACGACAAGGCAAAATTATGTAAATTGGCATACTCGCTTGTTATTTTAATAGTAGGCATGCTTTGTTGTAAAAGCCATGTTTGCTTAGCGTCACCATCGGGTAATCGATTTGTCTTCCATAATGACTCCAGAGCATTCCACTGCTCGTTTATTACTAATTGCTTAGCGAGGTTTTGCTGCTGTTGCAAGTCAAAGAAGTCAAACTGGGTTTGCCACCACAATTGCGCCGCAGAAACATTACCTTGCTGTAAAAAACGCAAAGCTAGCTGATATTTGGCATCGGTATTATCAAGCTCAGCCAAATGACGAAGTTGTGAAGTACTGAGTCTAGCTAATTGCGTATTAACAACATGAGGTGCTAAATAGTAAATAGCAGCAGTTTGGGAAGGTGTTTTGCCAATATAATAAAGATAAGACGGTGAAAAGTAGGATACTGAGCTTGAGAGTCCAGACAAACTCAGTAATAACCCTACTAACAGGTACTGATTAGCTCGCGTCTTCACCAGCCATTAACTCAAGCTCTAAACGTGCGTATTTATATTCAACAAACTCATGCACATTTGTAGAAAGGGCTAATCTAAAGTAATCAGCAGCGAGGTAGCTATCACCAGCAGCTTGATGTAATTTAGCTAAATAAAAGTAGGCTTCACATAAACGATGAGCATACTCTTGTTCTGACGTTACGCCTTCGATAATGCCAGATAAAAACTCAAATTCGCTAATATCGCCCAAATAAAGTGCTAGAAGTTGATAACCCCATTGTGATTCATCAACCCCTTGTGCATTCGCTTTAAGATCAAGCAACGCTTGCTCTTTATTTGCTTCTGCTTGAGCGAGATACAACCAAAGCACACGATAAGGATCACTCGGCGCTCGATTTAGAAACTGTTGTAAATCATCCGCAGCCAGTAATGGACGTTCGCCATAATAAAGCGCAATACCGCGGTTTAAATAGGCATATTCATGCTGCTCATCTAACTCTAAGGCTGAATCGAAAAACTCATACGCTTGTTCGTATTGCTGCATAAGTGTGTGATGAATACCTAAAAAATTATAGACTTCAGCAAGATCTGGTTTAAGCTTTATAGCACGATTAAAGTCTATTCGTGCCAATGTTGACATCCCTAAGCTATCAAATAGCACACCGCGATCGTAATATAGTTTTGCTTGCTGCTCTGGGCTTAGATCCGTTCTATTTAATAACTCTGAATAGCGTGCAATCGTAATTTCATTGCGAAAATCAGAAGCCAACGGCGCTGTGAATGGCACATTAACAATAGGCAAAGACTCAGGTTGTGACGTTGTTTGACATGCACTTAAAGAAAAAAGAGCCACGGCGGTCAATGCTAAGTGTTTAAAATTCATTAAAATCCTTAATACCTGAAGAATGCTCTGTAGACAAAGTCGAAGCTAATAGGTTTCATTAAAGCATAAAAAAAGGGGCTAAACAGCCCCTTTTTCTGATATCCAGTAAATTACTGGTCAATCAATCATTATTCAGCGTCTTTTGGCTCTTCTGCTTTTTCTTCAGCAGCTGGTTCCATCGCTTCTTTAATGCTTAAACGTACACGACCTTGGCGATCAACTTCAAGAACTTTTACTTGTACTTCTTGGCCTTCGCTTAGGTGATCAGTTACGTTGTTAACACGCTCTGTGCTGATTTGTGAAATGTGCACTAGACCGTCTTTACCCGGAAGGATATTAACGAACGCACCAAAATCAACAATACGTACCACTTTACCTGTGTAGATGGTCCCTACTTCTAGCTCTGCAGTTAATTGCTCGATACGCTTGATAGCATCGTTTGCGCTTATGCCGTCAGTTGCAGCGATTTTGATTGTACCGTCATCTTCGATTTCAATCGTCGTGCCAGTTTCTTCAGTAAGTTGACGAATAGTTGCGCCACCCTTACCAATAACTTCAGCAATTTTCTTCGCAGGAATTTGCATTGTGTAGATGCGTGGTGCGAACTGAGATAACTCTTCAGAAGGAGCTGAAATCGCTTCGTCCATAACACCTAATATGTGTAGACGTGCTGCTTTCGCTTGTTTAAGCGCGATTTGCATGATTTCTTTAGTGATACCTTCAATTTTGATATCCATTTGTAGTGCTGTGATACCGTTTGAAGTACCCGCTACTTTAAAGTCCATGTCACCTAAGTGATCTTCATCACCTAAGATATCAGAAAGAACAACGAAATCTTCGCCTTCTTTAACTAGACCCATCGCAATACCAGCAACAGATGCTTTAATTGGTACACCGGCATTCATAAGCGCTAATGACGTACCACATACTGATGCCATAGACGATGAACCATTTGATTCAGTGATTTCTGAAACAACACGGATTGAGTATGGGAAGTCAGTAAGCGTAGGTAGTACCGCTGAGATACCACGCTTAGCTAGGTTACCGTGACCAATTTCACGACGCTTAGGTGAGCCTACAAAACCAGTTTCACCTACGCAGAACGGAGGAAAGTTGTAGTGAAGCATGAAGTGATTTTTGTTAGTACCAGTTAAATCGTCGATTAACTGTGAATCACGCTCTGTACCCAATGTTGCAGTCACAAGTGCTTGTGTCTCACCACGGGTGAAGATTGCTGAACCGTGAGTACGCGGTAACACACCTGTCATTACGTCTAGTGCACGAACCATATCTGGTTCACGACCATCGATACGTTTTTCACCAGCGATGATACGGCCACGAACGATTTCTTTCTCTAAAGAACCGAATAGCTTGCCAACTTCTTGCGTATCTAGCTCTTCGCCTTCAGCAAGGTTAGCAGTTAATGTAGCAACTACTTCTTCTTTCGCTACACCTAATGCTTCTTTACGCGCTACTTTGTCAGTGATGCGGTATGCTTCACCTACTTTGTCAGCAGCGATTGCAGAGATTTTCTCAGCAAGAGTGATGTTTTTCTCTGGTGCTGTCCAATCCCAAGCAGGTTTACCTGCTTCTGCTTTGAATTCGTTGATTGCGTTGATGATAGCTTGAGATTGCTCATGACCATAAACAACCGCACCTAGCATGACGTCTTCAGATAGTGTTTCAGCTTCTGATTCAACCATAAGTACTGCGTTATCAGTACCAGCAACAACTAGGTCTAATTGGCTTTCTTCAAGTTCAGCAAGTGTTGGGTTAAGTACGTATTCACCGTTAATAAAACCAACACGTGATGCACCGATAGGACCATTGAATGGAATACCAGAGATAGCAAGTGCTGCTGACGTACCAATCATAGCAACCATATCTGGTTGGATTTCTGGGTTAACAGAAACAACTGTCGCGATTACTTGTACTTCGTTTACAAAACCGTCAGGGAAAAGAGGACGGATTGGACGGTCGATTAGACGAGCAATAAGCGTTTCGCCATCGTTAGGACGACCTTCACGCTTAAGGAAACCACCAGGGATACGACCCGCAGCGTACATACGCTCTTGGTAGTTAACTGTTAGTGGGAAGAAGTCTTGACCTGGTTGTGCATCACGCTTACCAACTACAGTAACTAATACTGAAGTATCGCCAATGCTTGCTAGTACTGCGCCGTCAGCTTGACGTGCGATAGCACCTGTTTCTAGAGTCACAGTATGTTGACCTAGTTGAAATTCTTTAATAATTGCTTGCACTTAAAAATATCCTTTAAATGTAAAAGCAACTCAGAGCAGCGCTCCGAATTGGTAAAAATAGTCCATCAAAGTACCAATTACAGTACTTAATTGAACTTGTGCAAAATCAATTAAGTACTACAATTGGCAATGATGTTTTTGATATCTAGGAAGCATCCACTCCCTAGGTGTGCGCTAGTATACCTTTCATACGCGCACAAAAAAAGGGGCTAAATAGCCCCTTTTCTCGTAATCTAGTTCTTAGCGACGTAGGCCAAGCTCTTGGATTAACGCAGTGTAACGTGCAATGTCTTTACCTTTAAGGTAGTCAAGCAGTTT
>Ga0213832_1000564_pt1 | contig 21629 bp, 21 predicted proteins | sample SWATP13_FD_161660 | JGI IMG/M metagenome (GOLD analysis project Ga0213832, IMG submission 161660) | Coastal seawater microbial communities from Marineland, Florida, United States - SWA TP1 #3 | ecosystem: Environmental > Aquatic > Marine > Coastal | place: USA: Florida | collected 2016-08-06 | reverse complement strand
TGGCGCATTTTATTGACCGACGCCTGAATGGAAAAAACAAAAGTACCTTGAATCGTCAACGGTTCATCAGGCGTTATAAAAAACAGATTAAAGAAGCGGTATCTGATGCCATTAATAAGCGCAGCGTCACCGATACCACCAGCGGCGAGAGTATTTCTATTCCGCAACGTGATATTAGTGAGCCTATTTTTCATCAAGGACGTGGTGGCGACCGTGAACAGATCCACCCAGGTAATGACCAATTTTCTACGGGCGACAAAATCAAGCGCCCGCAGGGAGGCGGCCAAGGGGGTGGCAGTGGTGAAGGTGAAGCCAGTGACTCCGGTGAGGGGCAAGATGACTTTGTGTTCTCTATTTCTAAAGATGAATACTTAGACTTGTTGTTCGAAGATCTTGAGTTGCCTAATCTACAACAAAATCAGCTCGATAAACTCGTACAAATGAAAACCCATCGTGCTGGTTTTTGTAATGATGGCATGCCCAGTAATATTGATATTGTTCGTTCACTGCAGGGTTCACTTGCTCGTAGAGTAGCAATGACCGCAGGCAAAAAGCGCCACCTTGCTGAGCTTGAGGGTCAACTAGCACTGCTACAAGCAGAGGAAGAACCAGACAAGGCGGCCATTGCTTTACTTGAACGGCAAATCGAGGAGCTGCAAAGTCGTATTAGAGCAGTGCCCTTTATTGATAATTACGACTTACGTTTTCGTAACTATGAAAAACGACCACACCCTACAAGCAAAGCCGTGATGTTTTGTTTAATGGATGTGTCAGGCTCGATGGATCAAGTGACCAAAGACATGGCAAAACGCTTTTATATTTTGCTGTATCAATTTTTAACCCGTAGCTACAAAAATATAGAAGTCGTCTATATTCGCCATCACACTCAAGCTAAAGAAGTGGATGAACAGGAGTTTTTCTATTCTCAGGAAACGGGTGGCACTATAGTATCAAGTGCATTGAAACTGATGAATGAGATCATCGCCGAGCGTTATAACCCTGAAGAGTGGAACATATACGCAGCACAAGCCTCTGATGGTGACAACTGGGCCGATGACTCGCCAAACTGTGGCGAAATTTTACGTAATAAACTGTTAAAGGCGGTGCGCTATTACGCCTATATTGAAATTACCGCCCGTGCTCACCAAAGTTTATGGCGTGAGTATCAATCTATAGCGCAAACCCACGACAATTTTGCAATGCAACATATCCGTGGCGTTGAGGACATTTACCCTATTTTCCGTGAATTATTTAAAAAGAATCGTCAGCAACAAGGCGCCGCATAGCCTTGCGAGTGAGGTAAAGTATGGCCGATAAACGTATTAGCGACGGTCCTGATTGGACATTTGACTTATTAGCAGAATATCAAACTGAGATTGAACGGGTAGCGAACATTTATAAGCTCGATACTTACCCGAATCAAATTGAGGTAATAACCGCTGAGCAGATGATGGATGCCTATTCGAGTGTGGGTATGCCGATTGGTTATAGTCACTGGTCGTATGGTAAAAAGTTCATTCAAACCGAACAAAACTATAAACGTGGGCAAATGGGCCTCGCTTATGAGATTGTAATTAACTCAGACCCGTGTATTGCCTATTTAATGGAAGAAAACACGCTACCAATGCAAGCTTTGGTGATGGCCCATGCTTGCTATGGTCACAACTCATTTTTTAAAGGCAATTACCTTTTTAAAACTTGGACTGATGCCAGTTCAATTATTGATTACTTATTATTTGCCAAAAATTATATTGCTAAGTGCGAAGAGAAATACGGTATCAACGAGGTCGAAAACCTCATCGACTCATGTCATGCCTTGATGAATTATGGTGTTGACCGCTATAAACGCCCACAACGTATTTCGCTATACGAAGAGCAAAAGCGCCAGCAAGAACGTGAAGATTACTTGCAATCTCAAGTTAATGAACTGTGGCGTACCATTCCAACCTCACAGCAAGAATCTAAAAAACGCGAACGCCGCTTCCCAGAAGAGCCGCAAGAAAACATCCTGTATTTTATAGAAAAAAATGCCCCGCTGCTTGAATCATGGCAGCGCGAAATCATTCGTATTGTGCGTAAAATTTCGCAATATTTTTACCCTCAAAAACAAACCCAAGTGATGAATGAAGGCTGGGCAACATTTTGGCATTACACCATTTTGAACCACCTATATGATGAAGGTAAGCTCACTGATGCCTTTATGCTCGAGTTCTTACAAAGCCACACCAATGTAGTGTTTCAACCGCCCTACAACAGTAATTATTATTCAGGGATTAACCCTTATGCCCTTGGTTTTAACATGATGGTTGATATTCGCCGCATTTGTGAAAACCCGACCGAGGAGGATAAAAAGTGGTTTCCAGAATATGCTGGCAGTGATTGGCTGGAAACACTCCACTTTGCAATGCAAAACTTTAAAGACGAGAGCTTTATAAGCCAGTTTTTATCACCAAAGATTATTCGTGACTTTAAGCTCTTTACCATTATCGATCACGAAAAAGAACCAACGCTTAATGTCGGAGCTATTCATGATGAAATAGGTTACCACCAAGTAAGAGAGACGCTTTCAGCCCAATACAACCTAAGTAATCACGAGCCTAATATACAAATTTATAATGTTGATATAAGAGGCGATCGCTCACTCACATTGCGTTACGTGCCTCATAACAGTATCCCCCTTGCTAAATCTAAAGATGAAGTATTAAAACATCTTTATAGATTATGGGGCTTTAAGGTAAAACTAGAACAAGAGTCAGCAACTGGTGAGATCTCTGTAATAGGCGAGTGCCCAGCAAGTGATACAAGACACGCTACTGAATAGTTTGAATCTTAAAAAGACTAAAGTGCTAAACACCTTTAGTCTTTTAAATCTGAATAGGCTGTTACTTTGTTTCGACCATTTTCTTTTGAATGGTAGAGCGCGTTATCTGCCGCTTCAATCCATTTTTCATAACGATCAAATTTTTCGTCAAAACAAGCAAAACCAATGCTTACCGTTAGTTTGATTTGCTGTTCTTTGTAGTAGATTGACGAGTTCTCAATTAACTCACGTAACCTTTCTGCAAATATAACGGCACCATCATAGTCGGTATCCAGTAGCGTAATGGCGAACTCTTCCCCACCGTAGCGACCTGCTAAATCGGTTTCTCGTAGGGTTTTACGCAGCAAGTCTGCAACATGGCGTAACGCTTCATCGCCCCCGCTGTGTCCGTGTTCATCATTAACGTTTTTAAAATGATCAATATCGAACATCAATAATGTACTGCAACCACCACTTCGCACAATACGCATGTATTCTTTGCGAAGTTTTTGCTCCCAAAACCCGCGGTTTGTCAGTTGTGTTAATGCATCCGTACGGCTCATTAGCTCAAGTTTTGAGTTTGCTTCTTCAAGTTCTTTTTTATTCACAGCTTCGTCGGTAACATCGTAAATAATGATACAAATATGAGAAACTTCACCTGTCGTCGTGGTTAGCGGTATAAAAGTCGCGTTTTGATACATATGATCCGCTTTGCCAGTAATAGGTCGGTAGTTCTTAAAGCGGAAAATATATGGTTGCTGTTCCCATATGGTGAATGAGCGATTATTAAGAATAAATACCGACTCGGATTTACTTCGAAACCACTTTTCATCAATTGATGGAAATAAATCGAACAGATCTCTATCTTTCACCGCACTTGGTAATAGCCCTGAATGGTTCTCCATAAAGCCATTCCAAATACACACTTTATAGTCCCTGTCGAGCACCACAAGGCCTACATCAACAGTATTAAACATATCCATTAACCAATGGAGTTCATTCATATTAAAGTCGGCTGCTGGCATAAGTTTAATCTTCTAGTAAATAAGCTACTTTATATTTTAAGGTCTTCAACGAGTCCTCGGTGAATAGCAACATCAAATCACAATTGATATTATGATTTTCAATGCCGTAGCTGATCTCGATGGCCAGCGTTCGTTGCCAGCGAGATTTATTAGCTTTGACTAAGTCAGAAACATCACAATGCTGACCTAGAACAACAGGATGGCCTTGGCTGAAGCGCATATCAAGCTGCTTAGAGAGCCCTGATAAAATAGCACCAATTAAAATGTTGCTGACATCCATTAACAATTCAAGCTCAACTTTATTGTTTAACTCACCTTCGTAGTTCATTAATGAAGCGATTTCTTTAAAGCTTGAATCATTCAAAAGTAGCAGAGCTTCTCCTGATACTCCCCCACCAATAAAACCTTGGCAAACACCAGACGTTGAAGCATTTGCATCAATAGAGCGAAGTGCCATATCTAGCTCATTCACTTCTAATACATTCACATTAGGAATAGGCAACTTGACAAACACATTGAGTAAGCGCGCGAGTAAGTCGCCTGCCTGACCCATCGCCACATTTGTGAGTTCTTGATATATATCTCGTACATCCGGATCGACCTGCTCACCCAACTTATTTGCTAGACGCTCACGCATGGCTTTATCTTTAATGCCATGATACTCAATGATACTTGCGAGTTTTTCAGGTGAACAAGGCTTTTGAATAAAGTCGATAGCCCCTAACTCAAGGACACGTTGATGTGCATTAGGTTGAATATCGCCAGACACGACGACAGTCAGGACATGTAGCCCTTGCTCTTGAATGGCTTGTAAAACCTCATAGCCATCCATTTCAGGCATATTTAAATCCAGAAATAATATTTCTGGCTGGAGTACCTTGATTTGCTCGATGCAATGAACTCCATTTTCTGCAAATTCAATTTTGATATCCCAATCATCTGGTAAAGAGCGCGCTAATTGCCTACGCGCTAATTTTGAATCATCACACACTAATACCGATGTCGACATACACTCTCTCTAAATCCGCACTTTTTAACTAGTCACAAACACAAAAACTAACTTTATTATTGTTATTATTAATAAAAATCGAGCTGCGTACACATGTTAATCAAACTACCCTTTATTTACAATTTTAAATTACTGTAAACCTTGGCGCTATTAACTCAGTATAATACACTGATGTAAAATGCGTTAATTTGAAGGAATGAAGTTATGATACGCCCATTGATATTTGCAATTGGCTCACTGTGTACATTTAGTTACGCAAGCGAGTTACCAGAAAACACCCTTGATGCGGGTAAAGTATCTGCTCAATCAAAACCAGTTACTTTACTAGGTCAAGGTGTTGAAGTTGGTCAACAAGCACCTAATTTTAAAGTAGTAGATGATAGCTTTACACCAGTCACCCTAAATGACTACAAAGGCAAAGCGGTACTTATTAGTGTGGTGCCAAGCCTAGATACAGGTGTGTGCAGTATTCAGACTAAACATTTTAATGAAAAAGTAGCTGCCGAATACCCTAGTATCGCGATGCTGACTTTAAGTGCTGATTTACCGTTTGCGCAAAAGCGCTTCTGTAAAGCGGAGAATATAGACAAAGTGACGGCACTTTCGGACTCTGTGTGGCGTAATTTCGGCGAGCAATATGGTTTAATTATTAAAGATATGGGTTTATTAACTCGCGCCGTATTTGTTTTAAATGACGAGCACAAAATCGTCTATAAACAACTTGTTGATAACTTATCGAAAGAGCCTGATTACAGTGGTGCAATTGAGGCTTTAAAAAAGCTTTAAAGCCTCATTGAGCAAAAAACCGCCAAAAGGCGGTTTTTTATTGCTCAGTTAATCCTAAGATTAACCAAGTAACTCACCAAGTTGTTGGCTTACTGTTTCAACAGCTTGTGTACCGTCTAATTTATGGTACTGCGTGTTACCTGCTTTTGCTTCAGCTTGGTAGTAATCAACTAATGGTTTAGTTTGGTCATGGTAGATTCCTAAACGCTTACGCACTGTTTCTTCAGTGTCGTCATCACGAATGATTAGATCTTCTCCAGTGATGTCGTCTTTACCATCAACTTTAGGTGGGTTGTAAACAACATGGTATACACGACCAGAACCTGGGTGTACGCGACGACCGCCCATACGCTCAACGATGATTTCGTCAGCAACGTCAAATTCGATAACGTGATCAACTACCACGCCATTTTCTTTCATTGCATCTGCTTGAGGAATAGTACGAGGGAAACCATCTAGTAAAAAACCTTTTTCGCAATCTGGCTTAGCAATGCGCTCTTTAACTAGACCGATGATAATTTCATCAGATACTAATTGACCTGCATCCATTACTTTTTTAGCTTCAAGACCAAGTGGTGTACCTTCTTTAATTGCTGCACGCAGCATATCGCCCGTAGAAATTTGTGGAATACCGTATTTGTCCATCAAAAACTGAGCTTGAGTACCTTTACCTGCACCCGGCGCGCCCAAAAGAATAATGCGCATATCATTGTCCTCTGTGTGATACTAATCTTAAAAATGGTCGATCAGTGGAGTTTTGTTTTTAAAGCCTGAATTCTTCCACAACTGAGGCTATACCTCAAGTAACTTATACCAATTGCCTATATTAGCAGCAATAAAAAAGGGAGCCTTGCTCCCTTTCCCAACTCATTCAGCTATAACGCTTATTTGCTTATATCTAGCATAAGTTTATTTAAGCGAGTTACAAAGCCAGCAGGGTCTTTTAAAGTACCGCGTTCTGCTAGTAACGCTTGATCAAGCAATACGTGTGACCACTGAGCAAACTTGTCTTCATCTTGTTCAACATTAAGGTGTTTAACAAGCTGATGCTCTGGGTTAAGCTCAAAAATTGGCTTTTGTTCAGGCACTGTCTGACCAACAGATTCCATTAACTTTTGCATTTGTGAGCTCATATCGTGCTCATCAGCAACAACACATGCTGGCGAGTCAGTTAGACGGTGCGTAAAGCGTACGTCTTTAACGCTATCACCTAGGGCTGTTTTAATACGCTCAACTAGGCCAGCAACTTCTTTTTCTGACTCTTCTTGCGCTTTTTTGGTTTCTTCATCATCCATGTTGCCTAAATCTAAGTCACCACGGGTGATTGACTGGAATGATTTTTCGTTGAACTCAGTTAAGTAGCTCATCATCCACTCATCAACACGGTCACTTAATAGCAATACTTCGATGCCTTTCTTACGGAAAATCTCTAAGTGCGGTGAGCTCTTCGCTGCGGCGAATGAATCAGCAACTACATAGTAGATTTTGTCTTGCTCTGGCTTCATACGCTCAATGTATTGTTCAAGCGATACATTTTGTGTGCTTTCATCAGTGTGTGTAGAAGCGAAACGCAGTAGCTTAGCAATGGCTTCTTTGTTTGCCATGTCTTCTGCAGGGCCTTCTTTTAACACCTGACCAAATTCGTTCCAGAAAGATTGATAATCTTCTTCACGGTTTTTCGCCATTCGCTCAAGCATTTTAAGTACACGCGATGTACAACCTTTACGGATTGCTTGCGTTACTTTGTTGTCTTGCAAGATTTCCCGCGACACGTTTAGTGGTAAGTCGTTTGAATCAAGTAAACCTTTCACAAAACGTAAGTAGCTTGGCATGAATTGCTCAGCGTCATCCATAATGAAAACGCGTTGTACATACAGTTTTAAACCTGATTGACGCTCATGGTTCCACAAATCGAAAGGTGCTTTTTTCGGGATGTATAACAAGCTCGTGTATTCTGTTTTACCTTCAACCTTGTTATGTGCCCAGCTTAGTGGCTCTTCCCAATCATGACCAATGTGTTTATAAAACTCTTTGTACTCTTCGTCTGTGACTTCTGACTTGTCACGAGTCCACAGTGCAGTCGCGCGGTTAATACCTTCCCACTCACCTGGCTGTGCTGGAATTTTCTCACCATCAGGCCCTTCAGATTCAGGTACTTCTGCTTTATACATTTCAACTGGAATAGAAATGTGGTCTGAGTATTTAGTTACGATGCTACGTAAACGGAATTCATCAGCAAACTCTGTTTCGTCTTCACGAAGATGAAGGATGATTTCCGTACCACGCGCAGGCTTATCAATCTCTTGTAACGTGTACTCGCCCTCGCCCGCTGACTGCCATTCAATTCCTTGGCTTTCACCCGCTTTACGCGTGCGCACTGTTACTTTATCAGCCACGATAAATGCTGAGTAAAAACCGACGCCGAATTGACCAATCAATTGTGAATCTTTGCTTTGGTCACCTGTTAGGTTTTGGAAAAATTCTGCGGTGCCAGATTTTGCAATCGTACCTAATGAATTGATCACATCTTCACGGCTCATACCAATACCGTTATCAGTAATGGTTACCGTGTTTGCGTCTTTATCGGCACTGATACGTACTTTTAAATCCGCATCATTTTCGTATAAATCGCCATTTGAAAGCGCTAGAAAACGCAATTTATCTGCCGCATCTGACGCGTTTGATACCAGCTCACGTAGGAAAATCTCTTTATTAGAGTAAAGAGAGTGAATCATCAGGTTTAATAATTGTTTGACTTCTGTTTGAAAGCCTAATGTTTCTTTTTGTGCTGCAGTCATTGTGTAAATCTCCAATTAACAAAGTGTCTTATCTGCACTATGACTCTTTATATGGGGCAGGCTTTTTGAACTTCAAGGCAAAAAATTAAATTTACGGGTAAAACGGAGAGTAATTTTTAAAAGCTATCTCAAATTTGTGTATTTACGATACATAAAAATTAATAAACGGACTAGTATCAGGAAAGCCAGTAGAAAAGTAAAAAAATTAAAAAGCCGAAAAGAAATCCGTTAAAAGGCTGATATATATTATACTTCTTCCTCTGATTAATATCACAAAGAAGCTTATCAAGATGGATATAAAATTCAGAAACAGATGTACTTATCTCTATGTACTTCTGTAGTCTTATTTTTCTTTTAGTATCTATGTTATATCCATTTTGTTTATCTAGTAAAGTGTTCTTGAAATCTAATGATATTGATTTTCGAAGAGAAACTACTAGATCTGTGGAAACAAAAACATCATAAGCTTCTAAAGACTTATTTTTTCATCTAGTTTTTGGAGCTTTTGGGTTATGTGAACCTGAAAAGATTGCTCGACTAAAAAGCAATCATCTTCCAACCAATAGTCCTTACATTCATTTAAAATTGAGTCTAAGGTTAATTGAATATCTTTCACTATTCCATTGACTTCGCTCCGCTTCGCAAAGTGAAGTCCATTCTTTCTAATTACTAGCCACCCAACAAAAATTAGTACGGGAGTTATCAGCGGTTGCCACTCTCGCAAAAATATCAACATCAGCTTTGAGCTTCGCGAATATAGCTTTCAATTTCTATTGCGTAAAAGTCAAACTCTGTCTCAATCTGAAGGAGCCTAGGACTACTTTCTAAAAGCTCTTCTTTGGTAAAAAGTCCCTTCCTGACTAGCCCGCCAAATGACTCTTCTAAAAATGATGAACCTAAACCATAAACATTATCCAACTTTATGATTAGTGGTTCATTATGCTCCTGAGAATATTTAAGCTTATTTGCCAAAATTTCTCTAAACGCTTCTCCACTAAACTCACCATCTGACTTATAACGGCCAAATGGAGCTTTTGAAAAGTCTCTTAAGTCATATATCATCTTGGTTCTCTTCAACATAATTTATCACCCATTGAACTAAGGTTCCTTTTATTTCAAATGGTAGCTGAGTGGTATTAATTCCAGCTGAATCATGCCTATAGTGCCCTAAACCACTCATAACTATCAAGTGCGAACTAGGGAATGTACAAGCTGTGTTAATAATATCAGCAGAACCTTTCCCCCTCTCTTTGATTCCAGTCCGCGAAACACCTAGCTTCATTGCATTTCCTAATAGAGTAGAATCTGGTAAATTCAATTTATCAGAATGTTCTGGACTATTCCTATAATAGCGTTTTATCGAATTTACAATTCCTTCTCCATCATCATAAATTATAAAAATCAACTTATTATTTGACACATCATGCCAACAGCATTGCCACCATCGCCCTCGGCCTGTTTCTTCATGAAACGAAAATTTAGACTTCACCTGTTTTGTTAATAAAAAGTCGCGTATAAATTCATCATTATATGCATGATATTTAACATTGAGTATAGCTTCCTGCATACCTTTAACAAAAATTTGTGATTTTGTATTAGAAAAATTTACACCGTGCTTATCCAAGTTTAGCAATGTCGCTGTCAACACCTTTTGATAATTTTCAATACTTACTTCACTTCCGCTCAAATATTGATTATTGCTATCAATCAGCTTTCTAACTTTAGCAATTCCTCCCTGCTTGAGTGCAAGCTTCAAGCCTGAACTTGCCATCAACTTTAACACTGCATCATTCTTAGGAAATAACACTTCAATTTTAGAGTGATCTTTAACGCCAATCTGACACTTACTAACTGTTGCGAAAATTAGTAATGAAGCTGCAGCTGAGAAATACTCTAAATTTTCAAAGCTTATAGTCACTCCAACATTGTAATCAAAAACATAACTTTCAATAAGACTCAAAAATTCATAAGTCATATATGCACTTTCAGCACTATAGACACACATAACTTTAGGACTTTCTACATAAACCTTCCCATCTTTTACCTTCGCATCAAATGCTTTAGGTAGAGGAACACTTAAATTGCTCATGTTTGTTATTTTATATCCTTCTAAAAACCAAACAGTTAACCTTATTTGAAGATACAAACTAATGAAAAATCAGGTTAGCGCTAAATGCTTAGTTTTGGTTTACGGCGCGTCGCCCACTAAATGCATGCATCAGTGTCATACCATCAAGTAAGTCGAGCTCACCACCAACAGGGACACCATGAGCAATACGAGATGCACCTACTTGGTACTTATGACAAAGCTCTGCAATGTAATGGGCTGTGGTTTCACCTTCAACACTTGGGTTGGTTGCGAGGATCACCTCATTAATGCCACCTTGTTGCAACCTGCTTTCAAGAATATCAAGGCCAATCTCTTTTGGTCCTATGCCATCGATTGGCGACAAGTGACCCATTAATACAAAGTAAAGCCCTTGGTATTGACCGGTTTGCTCAATAGCCAGCACATCGGTTGGTGATTCTACCACACACAGTAAACCACTATCTTGACGTTTAACACTTAAACAGATATCGCACACGGGTTGCTCTGTAAAAGTACGACACGACTGACAATGTCCTACTTCATCCATAGCTTTAGTCAATGCATGACCAAGCTGCTTGCCACCTTGACGGTCTCGTTCAAGCAAATGAAAAGCAATGCGCTGTGCCGACTTAGGACCAATGCCAGGTTGGCATCTCAATGCTTCAATCAGCTGTGTTAAACTAGGCGATAGTTGCATATAGAGTCACTTAGAAAGGCATTTTCATACCTGGTGGTAATTGCATACCGCCAGTTACTTTGCTCATGCGCTCTTGTGTTTCTTCTGCAACACGGCGTACAGCATCATTACACGCTGCCGCAAGCAAATCTTCGATCATGTCTTTGTCGTCTTCCATTAGGCTTTCATCTAATTCAACACGACGTACATTGTGGTTACCAAGCATAGTTACTTTCACTAGGCCTGCACCAGCTTCACCTACTACTTCTAGGTTAGCGATTTCGTCTTGGGCTTTTTGCATGCGCTCTTGCATTTGCTGCGCTTGCTTCATCATGTTACCCATTCCACCTTTAAACATAACTGTCTCTCTTTCTAAAACTACTTTAATTGGCATGAAGATAAGGGCTATTGTAACTAATTACAATGCCTGAATACTGTTTTCATCGATTATAGCGCTAAATAACTGCTGAAATTGCACTATGTTTTCATCACTATTTATTACATCAATGGCTTGTTGATGACGACCTGCATCAATCTTTTGTTGAATCAAATACGGAGAGTCAATAACACCATCAGCAAACTCGATACTCAGTTCTACATTATGACCGTAAATTTCACTTAATGCAGCATTGAGCTTTTGCCTCAGTACTGCACTGTCTAAGTGACGCTGCGATGAGTCAACTTCAATGTGCATTTGATTATTATTCTTTGTGAAAATCGAGTGCAATGCAAATTGTCGCATTCGACCACCTAGCCCCATACGTTTTATTAAATACGCCCATTCATCTTGTTCGTGTGCAAATTTAATACTGCTGATCGGGCTTTCAAAATCATCAGGTACAGGAATACTGGCATCTTCAATCACAGGCTCTGGCGCTTTTTGTGGATTGATTTGCTCAAGCAACTCAGGCGCTAAGTTTTCGGTGATTGTTTGATGCTTATCTCTAAAGTCGACTTTTTTTACTTTATTATAGCTCTCCCCCGTCAGCTGGGGGCTGGGCTTTTTTACTTCAACAGCCACTTGTTGCTGCTGAGGTTGATGATTCGTAGCAACTGCGCTTTGTTGCGCTGGCGGCTCTGCTTTGGGCTTCGCTTCAGGCTGTGGTTCTGCTTTAGCATTAGTTTGCGTTGCTGCACCACTTAAACGCCCTGCACCTGAAATATTGCGGTCTTGTAAAATACGAGCAATGGCCGACTGCGCCTGACTTTGCTGCTGTTGTAATTGTGCTGGTGCTGTTTGCTGTTGCTGAGGCGCAGGTACTTCATTGGCAGTAAAGCCCTGATCATAGGCGCTATTCATCACATCATCGTATTGCGCAGCAAGTGATGAGTCCATTTGCGCATCATGATCAATCATGTAATCTTGCGAAGAATACTCTGGTGATGAGTATTCAGCTGCAGGCACTTGCTCTGAGAAGCTTTGCTCTTGCTGTTGTGGCGCAGCTTTAACTTCTGCGGTCAATCCAGTTGTAGCGGATTGCTGGGGCTGCTGGTTAGCATCTAGCTGTTCTACTGCTGTTGCTTCAATTTGCTGAGCAGACTTAGGGCTTTGCGCCATTTCTGCTGTAGCAGCTTGAATAGGCTCTGCTTCAACAGGTTCAGCTTGTGTTGGCTGAGGCTCTGAAGGTACAGCCGTTGTCTTAGCAGAGCTTTGTGCTAAAAGTGCTTGCTCTGAAGCTGCTTGTTCACGTTGCGTCGATGATCTTTTCAAAATATCACGCAATGCGCCTGCACCGCTAGGTTTAACCTGCTGTTGGCTATTTGTTGGTGTTTGACTTTGCGCAAATTGCGTTGGTTGGAATGCGAGCAAACGCAGCATGATCATTTCAAAACCTAGTTTGGCATCCGGCGCCCATTGCAGATCTTTTTTACCATTCAAAAGTAGCTGGTAATAAACTTGTATCTGCTGCGCATCCGTTGTTTGCGCAACCTGTTCTATAAACTCACGATTACTCTCATCAAGTGCTGCTGCGCTGGGCACCAGCTGTACTAGCTGAATTAAATGAGTAAGTGCAATCAGATCATCAAGCAAAGCAACAAAATTAGGATTACGGCTGACTAAGTTTTTTATCTCAGCTAACAGCGCATCCCCATCTTGGCAAAGTACTGCGGCTAACATCGTTTGGCTATAGTGTATATCCATTAAACCAAGCATACTCTGTACGGCTTGATAACTTATATTGCCATTCGTTTGTGCCACCGCTTGGTCAGTTAAGCTGAGCGCATCGCGCATGCTGCCATCAGCGGCTTTCGCAAGTACTTGTAATGATTTATCATCAAAGCTGAGTTGCTCTTGTTGTAAAACATGGGCAAGCTGCTCATGAATTTCTGATTGCGACAACGCATTTAAATTAAACTGTAAACAACGCGATAAAATCGTCACTGGTAATTTTTGCGGATCGGTCGTTGCTAATAAAAACTTCACATGCTCTGGTGGCTCTTCCAGTGTTTTTAGCAAAGCATTGAAACTATGCTTTGACAGCATGTGAACTTCATCGATTAGGTAAACTTTATACCGACCACGGGTTGGTGCGTATTGCACGTTATCAAGAATTTCGCGGGTATCTTCTACCTTTGTGCGTGAAGCCGCATCGATTTCTAATAAATCAATATAACGGCCGGCTTCAATGTCAGTACAACTTGAACATTGCCCGCACGGCTCTGCAGAGATACCCTTATCGCAGTTGAGGCTTTTTGCGAATATACGTGCGATGGTTGTTTTACCCACCCCGCGGGTTCCAGTAAAGAGATAAGCATGATGGAGTCTATTTTGTGTTAATGCATTAACCAATGCTTGCTTAACATGAGACTGCCCCACTAACTCGTGAAAGGTTTGTGGTCGCCATTTCCTTGCTAGAACCTGATAACTCATTAATTATTCGCCTTCGAATTCAACCAACTTTAAAATTTTGATGCCCATATCAGCAACACGTTGCTCACCACCCAGCTCTGGTAAAGATACAACAAACGCAGCATCGGTTGCATGACCACCCAGTTTAGCAACTAGTTTTGCTGTTGCTTCAATTGTGCCACCTGTAGCAAGTAAATCATCAACTAATAACACTTTATCACCAGCAACTATAGCATCGGTATGAAGCTCTAATGTATCTTCACCATACTCTAATTGATAGTTTTGTGAAATGACTTCACGAGGAAGTTTACCTGGCTTACGAACTGGAATAAATGGAATACCTAGTGCATATGAAAGTGGTGCACCAAAAATAAAACCACGAGATTCTGTACCAATTATTTTTGTAAAACCTTGATCTTTATACGCTGAAATAAAGCTGTCAATGGTTGCTTTAAACGCGTCTGCGTTTGCCATTAGGGTTGTTACGTCACGAAACATAATACCCGGTTTAGGGTAATCAGCAATTGTTGCAATGCTCTGTTTGATGAGCGTTGAAGTTGCTTGAGTCATAATTATACTGCTCAAAAATTTTATCTAACAAAGCCCGAGAGTATAACATCACCTTCGTAGAAAGTCGGTAGCAAGATCCAAAATTAATCCTTGAACTGCATCAACAGTAATAAAAAAGGCTGCATAATGCAGCCTAGTGTCTTAAATTTACTTGCGCAAATTAAGATAAAGCAGTGATCCAACCAAGGATAGCGTTTAGACAGCCAATGCCAGCAAATACGGCTAAAAACGCAATAAAATAAGTTGCATTGAACGGATCTTTAAAGTCTTTATCATTCGACATAGTTACTACCTTTATTTAAGCACGACACAATAAGGCGCACATGATAGTCGATGTATCCCTATCAATAAAGGCTTTTTGCGGTATTTTAGAGCAATGATTTAGTAACGATCACACCACGTTCAGCCATTGCACTTAAGGTATTAAGTGCGCCTTGGTATAACTGTTCTTGACTAAATTGAGGAGCGTGTTTTGCAACTTCTTGGCAGAGCGAATTTAAATTTATACCCGGTTTCGTTTCAATGATACTTAATAACAATGCTGTCATCGCATTTGTTGATAAAAACTGTACCTCATCATCACTATCTCGATAAACAACGAAATAACATGGCTCAGTAAGCGGGCTTTGTGGTTGGTAGTCTTCACTGATTGTATGAACGGGGTACGTATAACTTAAATTACGTGCCAAACTACTTAAAAACAAACCCGCATTTGTAACCTGATTTGTTTGTAAAGCTGTTTCGTGTTCCTGCGGTTGTGCAACGGATACATCCAATTCAACCCACTCATAATGTGCCAACTCTAACATAAAATCAGGGTCTGTAGGCTGCTTTGAGTAACTTGTAGCAATAAACTCTAAAAACTCACCAGCAATATCAAGAAAATATGGAGACTTACAATTATGCTGACTAAAAAAGAGGCGAATTAAATTTTGCCAATCACTTGGTGTATACAGGCTCTTTAGAACAGGAAAGGCAGAGCTTACAAAACCTTCAACATTATTGAAAAACAGATCACGATAAATCGCCATTCTACGCCCTTCAATATTTATTGGCTTTTTATTGTGTTTTGGGTCACGAATATAGGCCATAAATTGTTGCTGAACTTCTATAAAATGACTAGGCACTGTATTTCACCTTACTTGCTGAAAGTTGTAATTTTTCAATGGTGCTTAGCTCTGTTAGCAACTCCGCCATCGGTGGAATATTAAAATCCCGCTCAAGAAGAGTTGGAAACACCCCGTGAAAAGAATACGCTTTTTCAAGCAGCTGCCAAACAGGATCAATGACAGGGGAACCATGTGTATCAACCAGCAAGTCTTCAGCTTCTGTGTAATGCCCTGCCACGTGCCCATAAGCAATTCGCTGACTTGGTAAACCTTTTAAAAATTGCTCCGCATCATAACCATGATTAATTGAGTTAACATAAATATTATTTACATCAATTAAAAGCTTACAATCAGACTCTGCTAATACGGCGTTAGTAAACTCCAGCTCTGTCATTTCTTGACCTGGCGCAGCGTAATATGAAACATTTTCTATTGCAATCTGCTGCTCAAGGATATCCTGAACTTGTTTGATACGCGCAACAACATGTTTGATAGCTTCTTCTGTAAATGGAATAGGCATTAAATCATACATATGCCCTTCACCTGAACAATAACTTAAATGCTCACTAAAAAAGCGAATATTATGCTCTTTAAAAAAAGCCTTTAGTGATTTCACAAATTCTACATCAAGTTCAGCAGGTGAACCTATAGACAAAGATAAACCATGACAAACAAACGCGTTGCGTTCAGTTAATTGCTTAAACTGTTTTCCAAACCGACCACCCAACTTTAACCAATTTTCAGGTGCTACCTCCAGAAAATCAATTGGTTTAGGGACACCTTTTAACATTTCATCAAGCATTTCTCGGCGCAGGCCTAATCCTATTTGCCCAAATACAGATGTTGTTTCAAATGACATACTACCTCCTACTAAAAAGGGCCTAAATGGCCCTTTTAAAAGCTAAGTGAACGCTTAGTGGTTTGAACCACATTTACCTTCGCCACACTTACCTTCTTTTGCAGCTTTTTTATCGCCGCCACATTTACCTTCGCCGCACTTACCTTCTTTGCCAGCTTTTTTATCACCGCCACATTTGCCTTCGCCGCACTTACCTTCTTTGCCAGCTTTTTTATCGCCGCCACATTTACCTTCGCCGCATTTGCCTTCTTTACCAGCTTTTTTATCGCCGCCACATTTGCCTTCGCCGCATTTGCCTTCTTTGCCAGCTTTTTTATCGCCGCCACACTTGCCTTCGCCGCATTTACCCTCTTTGCCAGCTTTTTTATCGCCGCCACATTTCCCTTCGCCACACTTCCCCTCAGCAGCATCTAACTGATAACCTGCTTGCATTTGCTGAAACTCAAATGGATTTGCGTGTGCGTCACTTGCTGCGAAGCTTGACGCACCAATAACAACGGCACCTAGTGTTAAGGCGATTGAATTTTGCTTAATTGTGTTCATATGATGACTCTCTTTTTCATAACGGTTATTAGATTAGACCCGACAAATAAAAATTACTTTCATACTTTTTCAATTTAATCGACATTCTACAAATACAAATTACGATTTATCATAGTGGCAATAACAGGTAGAATACGCATCCATTTTTTGTTAAGTAAAATTTATCCATGCAATTAGTTTTAGCACCGATGGAAGGCGTTGTCGATTTTAAGATGCGACAACTCCTAACAGACTTAGGTGGATTCGATTTATGCGTCACAGAGTTTGTACGTGTCGTTGACGCAACACTACCAGAGCGTGTATTTCATCGCTACTGCCCTGAGCTAAAAACAGGTGGTTATACACGTGCTGGCACACCGGTCAGAATTCAACTATTGGGGCAAGTCGCGAATGCTTTAGCTGATAATGCAGTCAAAGCGATCCGCCTTGGCTCGCACGGGATAGACTTAAACTTTGGGTGTCCGGCAAAAACGGTAAATAAAAGTAAAGGCGGCGCGGTACTTTTAAAAGATCCTGAACACATGCATAACATTATTAAAGCGGTTAGAGAGGCCGTCGACCCCGCTCATCAGGTGAGTGCCAAAATAAGGCTAGGCTTTGATGATGATAGCAATAGCCAAGAAATTGTTGATGCCGTTGTGAGCGCGGGCGCATCAAGCTTAGCTATTCACGCAAGAACCAAACGAGATGGCTATAACCCGCCTGCCTATTGGGAGAAAATCCCACCTTTAATAAAAGGTAAAGCAATTTCGGTTGTCGCCAATGGCGAAATTTGGCAGATTGAAGATGCTCTCTTATGTCAAACCAGAAGTCAGTGTAATGATTTAATGATAGGCCGTGGCGCATTGGCTATGCCTGACTTGGCAAAGCAAATTAAAGCCCATGTGAATGGTGAAACCTATACTCCAATGCAATGGGAGCATGTTATTTACCATATTATTCACTCTTCCATGCACCAAGATGAGAGCAAATGTGAAAAATATTTTGCTTCACGTACTAAGCAATGGCTAGGTTACTTGAAACGTCAGTACCCACAAGCAAATGCCCTTTTTGATGAAATTAGACGCTTAAAAGCCAAGGATGAAGTCGCTGATGTACTAAGAAAGTATGCCAAAGCGCCGAGTATTGATACAAATCATAATTAACGAACGCATTTTGTTTGATAATGCCAGTATTGCCCACTTGGAAGATACCGCGATGAACAATACTGAAATACAAACAAAGCTATCTGCTGAACTTGCGCAGGTAAGACAACGTTTACTTGATATGCTGGCAGATTCTGATCAAGGCTATCATCAGCAACTGCTATCGCAACTCAAGGATACCCCTCCCTCAGATTGGCTTGAACTTACAGCAAATAACTTAGGACCTGAATATCAGATACTCATCTCACGACTGGAAAAATTAGAAGCCGCCTTGTGTCAAATAGACATTGGTCAATATGGCTATTGCTGTGATTGTGAGGAAAAAATTGATGATGAGCGATTACTTACTGATCCTGCCACTCAACGCTGCAGACGCTGCGCTCCTTAGAGCGCGGTGCCTTCTTCTTTACTTACGAAAATAAAGCTCATACCCGGATATAATACAATATCCTCAATCAGCCACTCAGCTTGTGCTTGCTCGACACCTAAACGCTTCATTAAATTCACGCGCGCTTGCTGCTCACTCCACGTGTGATAATGAATGCCCAGATCTGTTTCCATCATTACCTGCCAAAAGTACTGCTCAGCGAGAGTTAGTTCGCGTTTACTTTGTCGCGGGTCGACAAATTCTAACTGCCAGTCAAGACCGTTATGTTGATGATTATCTGAAAAATAATTCATGACTAATGGCGTCGAATGCGAGTCTGACACTGGTAATACAAAATCAGTACTTACCTGTTGTTTGAGTGACATTTGTATCTCACTAAGCCAATTTAATGGAGCTTTAGTCTCACCACTAAAATAGTTCAATTTACTTTGATACCAATCTTTACCATTTGCTAAGCCAACTAAACCAAGTTTGCTGCGCGGCTGATATTGAGTTAAGTATTGATCCAGCTTATTTAGCGCGGTTTGTACACTCTCATCATTATTACCAAGATGAGATTTTACCATTTTATGTAAAAACTTTAATTCGATTTTATTAAGCTTTAGATTACTTTGTTCTGCTGTAATAAGCTGGGTTTCTACAAGCTCTAACCAACTAGCTAATGACTGCGCTGAGTAATCACCTTGCGAGCTAGCTTGACTCACAACATCCCGTTGCACAGGCCATACAAAATAACGCTCAGGATATCGCTCAGCAATGATTAAATAGTTTAATTGGGCCTGCTGCGATTCGTTTAATTGGGTGTTTTTTAAACCTTGATAAGCAAGATGACGCGCTTCTAAATAGTGCTCAGAAAAAGGCCAAACACTTGCTTTTGAGGAGTTTGCTGTGTTCAGTAATAAATAATTAATATTACGAAGTTCTTGTTGCCCTTCTTGAAACGTGTGGAATTTTGTAGATTGCTCAGAGCAAGCTACCAACATTACACTCGCAACAAGTAACAATACGATCTGTCTTAGCATTTTAAAATTCCATAAAAAAAGCCCCAGAGGGGCTTTTTAGTTTAAAACAACATCAATTAGATTTTTACACCGTTACGAGCGGCTTTATCTTTGATGAAAGTTGACCAGCTCTTCGCGAATTTACGCGTGCGCGGATCATCCATTGCTTTAACAATAGCGTTGTAAGCTTGCTTGTACTTTTCTTGGTAGTAATAAGCTTCAGCTAAGTCAGAGTAGATTGTTCCTTTTTTATCAGAACCTAACTCTAATGCCTTATTCAAACGAATAACGGCTGCACTATAATTTTGCGACTGTAAAAGTAACGAACCAGCTTTGCGGTAAAGCTCTGCATCGTCGTCAAATTTAGCTGCTTCTTCATAGTATTTAGCTGCTTTTTCAATATCTTTTGAACGGTGGTAATTTGACGCCACAGCACTGATATTTTGCTTAGTACGCTTAACTTTTTCTTCATTAATTGCCTTTTCAAGCACCACAGCTGCTTTATAAGGAATTTCTGTTAACGAATAAAAGTTTGAAAGTACTTTGTATTCGACTTCATTTTCAAAATAGCCATTTTTATAGGCAACTTCCATGGTCGCTAGACCTTTTTGGAAGTCTTCGGTTTGTAGGTAATATTTACCTAAACCAACCCAAGCTTTTTTGTCTTCAGGCCAAACACGAACAATCTCTTCAGCTACACCAACCATATTTTTGTACTGTTTAAGTTCAAAATAGGCCGCTAACTTTAATTGGTAAGAAGCTTTAGCAGGTTCTTTTGCCAATTTGATTGCTTTGTCTGCAGCAGGAAGCACGTCTTTATACTGTTTTAACTCGTAATTTGCTTGCGCAATACGTGTATAAACTTTGTCGTCTTCCTCACCTGTGAAGTCCATCCAAGCATAATACGCATCTTTTGCTTTTGCGTATTGCTCAGTACCCGCGTACATATCACCTAGTAGCTTTAGACCTTGCTCTTGATCGGCAAAGTTTAAAACATCAGGCTTTACTGCCGCTGAAATATGCTTGATCGCTAGGTCGTATTGCTCTTTCTGAGCATACATTTGACCTAAGTAGCGGTCGACTGTTGCCTTATCGAATTCATCCGAAGGATCAATTTCTTTAAGAAGTGCAATCGCTTCATCAAGCTTTTCTTCATTGTACAAGTCAAACGCTTTAATAACCTTTTTACCAACGCGCTCACCCATCACTTTAGTTTTTGCTTTTTTACGCGCTTCAATTTTCGCGTAATCTGGCGCAGCTAAAGCTGGTGCAGTGAAAGCTGCACCCGATAGTGACATAAGAATTGCAAGTGCAGTTACTTTAGATAAATTTCTCATTACTCGCCTCCTTAATTGCCTTGGTTAAGTTTAAAGTCTAATTGTACTTGAAGACCAAATTGCTTTTGTGGTTTTCCGTCAATAACTTTAGGACGGTACTTCCACTTACGCAGTGCACGCTTAGCTTCGCGGTCGAAGATACGTTTAGGATCGGCATCGATTACCTCAACGTCTTCTACCCCACCCACTTCATTGATAGTGAATGAAAGTTGAACCCAACCTTCTTTACCATCACGCGCTGCTTGCGTTGGGTATTTTGGTTCAATACGAACGATAGGTGTCGCATCACCGTCACGTCCAAATGCACCTGGACCACTTAGGCCACCGGCCGTGCCACCCACATCGATACTTGGCATATTAAATGACAATGCACCAGTGTTAGGGTTGCTGTTTTCCGGCTGAGGCGGCTGCGGTTTAGGCGGCTGCTTTGGCGGTGGTGGAGGCGGAGGCGGAACACGCTTCCTCTCCTGCACCTTAGATTCAGGCGGATTCGTCATAATTTCGACTACGATCTGCTCTTTTTGTTCAGTCGCACGGTCAGCTCCACCGGAGATGAGGTACGCCATGAAGTAGAACAAGCCGAAAGTAACTGCCCCACCTGCAATCAGTGAAAACAGAAAACGAATCATTACTGATCTCCAGC
>Ga0213832_1000563_pt1 | contig 21675 bp, 24 predicted proteins | sample SWATP13_FD_161660 | JGI IMG/M metagenome (GOLD analysis project Ga0213832, IMG submission 161660) | Coastal seawater microbial communities from Marineland, Florida, United States - SWA TP1 #3 | ecosystem: Environmental > Aquatic > Marine > Coastal | place: USA: Florida | collected 2016-08-06 | reverse complement strand
TCGCTTTTATATAACATTATTATTCTCCCTAGTTTATTAACTAAGACTGGTACGATGAGTTTGCATTTCAATCAGTGTGCTTGCTTTAAAATGAAAATGCAACGAAAAATTTACTGCGCTTTATCGCTATTGGTTAAAATATAGCTGGTTTGGTGCTAAGGTGTAGAAGAAGTTTTTTGTTATTAATTCTTTAATTTTTGTTAAAGGTCATCATGAAAAAACAACTCCTTGGTTGGACAGCTGCCGCATTACTTTTTCCTTTTTTTGCAGCTGAAGCCAACGACAAACATGACGCTTTTTTAAAAGCAGAAAAAAAGGCGCGATACGGTGATTATGACGATATGAAAGAGGCGGCCAATGGATTAGACCACCCGCTAAAGCCTTACGTCGAAAAAGCCTATTGGCAACGAAACCCAAGTTTGAAGCATCAAACAGAAATAGAAAACTATCTTAATGTTTATCGTAATACGCCATTAGAGTGGCCTGTGCGTAAAGCATGGCTTAACTACTTAAAACAGAACAATAAAAAAGCCGCTTATATTCGTAATTACAGAGAGACCAGTAATAACGAATTGACTTGTCCTTATTTAAGCTTTCAATTGGACTTAGGTGCGCCTAAAGAAGCAATAATGAATCAAGTTAGTGATTTATGGGTGGTAGGGCATTCTCAACCAAAAGAATGCGACACACTTTTTTCACTTTGGAAAAAAGAAGGTTATCAAACACAAGAACGCATTTGGCAACGAGTTTCTCTCGCTGCAGAAGGGGGTACGTCAAGCTTATTGCCTTACCTAAAGTCATTACTCCCTAAAGATGAGCAGTACTTGGCTGATTTATATTTAAAAGTACGCAAAGACCCGAGTGCTTCGGCTGGTTTATATCGCTTCAAGAAAAAGACAGCCAAAGAAGGGCAAATAGCATTATACGGGGTGAAACGCTTAGTTTGGCGTGATAAAGAGTTAGCGCTTCGAGCATGGGAAAAGCTTGAAAAAATGTTTGTTTACACGGAAGAACAAAAAGCGGATGTGTACTACAACTTTGCACTATCGCTTGCCTCAAGCGGGCATAAACAAGCTCGCTTTTGGTTAAATAAGGTGCCTAAAGAGCGTCAAACAACGAAGTTAATGCAGTGGCAGCTTGCTAATATGCTCGAACTGCAAGATTGGTCTGGTATTGTGGCGTTTTTTACTGGTAAAGAAAACCTAAGCCTAGGTCAGCAATATTGGTTAGCATATAGCTTAAATCAGCGTGGCGAAGTTGAAGATGCCCGCACTCTTTGGCAAAAAGTTGCCAAAGAGCGCGATTATTACGGCTTTTTAGCATCTGCTCGATTAGGTATTCCGGTTAGTTTAAATAATCAACAGTTGCAAATTTCTGATAAGCTCCAACTAGAAGTCGCAAATGCACCAGGCTTTAAGCGTGCGCGGGCACTTTATGAGCTTGAGCGCTACACGTCAGCTCGCAGGGAGTGGAATTACTTAACAGGTACATCAACCAAAGAAGAAAAGCTCGCGGCATCAATGCTTGCTGCTGAGCTAGATTGGTATGACAGCACTATTTATACCTTGGCACAAATTAAAGAATGGGATTATGTTGATTTGCGTTTCCCATTTGCGTTTAAAGATGTATTTGAGAGCTATAGTAACCGTAATCATATAGACATGGCATGGAGTATTGCAATTTCACGTCGTGAAAGCTCATTTGCGCCTGACGCCCGCTCTCATGCCAATGCCTATGGTTTAATGCAACTATTACCGAGCACCGCGAAATACATTAATAGAAGTACTGTTTCGCGTAGAAAGTTGTTTCACCCTAAAACGAACATTCGTTTAGGGAGTGAATACTTAAAGTATTTAAAAAAGAAAAATCGCGGCAACGAAATATTAGCCACCGCTTCTTATAATGCAGGTTATCATCGAATTAAACGTTGGATCCCTGAACAAGCAATGCCTGCGGAGTTATGGATTGAGCTTATACCTTATACTGAAACACGTAACTACGTGAAGAATGTATTTGCTTACAGGCAAGTTTACCATACGCGCTTAGGGCGAGATGGTAATGTGCTTGCGCCAATTTTAGATATGAAAATGGGCGGCTGATACTAATTGACCTTAATCCCCTGTGTTGGGCGTTAAGGTCGACTATGATAGACTGCGACTAAGTCGAATTTACTTATATGGGTTTACTATGGATAAATTAGCGGTGTTATATGCCGAACATATTGCAACCTTGCAACAGCGCACGCGTACAATTACAGAGCGTGAAGGTTTAGAAGGCCTTGTTATTCACTCTGGTCAGGCAAAGCGCCAGTTTTTAGATGATATGTACTACCCGTTTAAGGTTAACCCGCAATTCAAAGCTTGGTTACCTGTAATTGATAACCCTCATTGTTGGATAGTTGTAGACGGTGCATCTAAGCCAAAGCTGATATTTTATCGCCCAGTTGATTTTTGGCATAAAGTACCTGATGAGCCTCGTGATTTTTGGGCTGAGTATTTTGATATTGAATTATTAGTACAGCCAGATCAGGTAGAAAAACTGCTTCCTTACGATAAGGCAAAATTTGCCTATATTGGTGAATATTTAGACGTAGCGCAAGCACTGGGCTTTAGCATTATGAACCCAGAGCCAGTTATGAACTATTTGCACTTTCATCGTGCATATAAAACACAATACGAGCTTGAGTGTTTGCGTCAAGCTAACCGTATTGCCGTCGATGGTCATAAAGCGGCACGTGATGCTTTCTTTGCAGGTGGCTCTGAATTTGATATTCAACAGGCTTACTTAATGGCGACGCGTCAAAGTGAAAATGAAATGCCATACGGTAATATTGTCGCGCTTAATGAAAACTGTGCAATCTTACATTACACGCACTTTGAGCCTAAAGCGCCAGAGACACATCGCTCATTCCTAATTGACGCTGGTGCAAATTTTAACGGCTACGCAGCTGATATCACGCGTACTTATGATTTTAATCAGTCGGGTGAGTTTAGCGACTTAATTAAGGTCATGACGGAGCATCAAATTGCTTTAGGTAAAGCGTTAAAACCAGGTATGTTATATGGCGAATTGCATTTGGACTGTCATCAGCGTGTAGCGCAGGTGTTGAGCGACTTTAATATTGTGAAGCTATCGGCGGCTGAAATTGTTGAGCGCGGTATAACATCAACCTTCTTCCCGCATGGTCTTGGCCATCACCTAGGTTTACAAGTTCATGATATGGGTGGCTTTATGGCGGATGATAAAGGTGCACATCAAGCACCACCTGAAGGGCACCCGTTCTTACGTTGCACGCGTTTAATCGAAAAGAACCAAGTCTTTACTATTGAACCTGGTTTATATTTTATTGAATCGTTACTGGGCGACCTTGCGCAAACCGATAATAAACAGTTTATTAACTGGGAAAAAGTTGAAGCGCTTAAACCATTTGGCGGTATCCGTATTGAAGATAATATTATCGTTCATGATGATAGCCTAGAAAATATGACCCGTGATCTACATCTAGACTAACAACAAACGACATTAACAAGAGGGGCCAAATGGCCCCATTTTTTTAGATAGAAGAATATGTCTGAATATCAATATCCGGCAGAGCCTGTTTTTTACCAAGAAGAAATTAAAAAAAGTACATTTATTGTGCATATTGCCCATACTCCTAACTTAGAGTCAGCAAAAGCATTCATCAAAGAGATCCAAAATAAATACAGTGATGCGCGTCACAACTGTTGGGCACATGTTGCAGGAAACCCAGGTGGTAGCCATGTATATGGCTTTTCAGATGATGGAGAACCTAATGGCACCGCAGGAAAACCAATGCTTAATGTGCTGGCGGGGTCTGGAATTGGTGAGATCACCGCTGTTGTAACGCGTTATTTTGGCGGTATTAAGCTGGGTACCGGTGGACTCGTGCGTGCTTATGGCGGGAGTTTAAACAATGCCATGCGTGAGCTCAAAACAATCACCAAAGTACCGAGCGTTGAGTTAGTCGGCTACAGTGATTACAGTGCTCAGGGAGCTATAGAGCAGTTATTGAAAAGCCAATATCAAGTATTGAATATAGAAAAACAGTTTGCTGAAAATATTGCTTGGAAAATCCAAATAGATAGTCGCCAAGTAGAGCTGGCAATCAAAGAGATACATGAGTTAACACATGGTGCCGTTGAGTTCGCCGTTAAAAAAGATACACCATGAAATAAACATACAGCGTTTACTTACAGTTAAGCCTGTAAGACAATAAACTCTAATAGCTAAATCAGATATTTAAAAAGCGATACGCACAGATGCAATTTCGTACCATAATAAAAATTCTAGGCCAGCTGGTGGCTTTATTTAGTATCACCATGGTGCCGCCAGCACTGGTATCTTTAATCTATAAAGATGGTGGTGGTGTGCCGTTCGTTCTTGCGTTCATTTTTAGTGTTGTGATTGGTTTAGCAGCGTATTATCCAAACCGCCATGAGCGGGGCGATTTAAAAGCGCGCGAAGGCTTTTTAATTGTGGTGTTGTTCTGGTTGGTACTTGGCAGCTTTGCGGCTGTGCCTTTAGTTTTTTTACAAGAGCCAAGTTTGTCGTTAGCTGACTCTGTGTTTGAGGCATTTTCAGGCCTTACAACGACAGGGGCAACCGTGTTAACTGGGATTGAGTACCTACCAAAATCAGTGCTTTTTTATCGCCAACAACTACAGTGGCTTGGTGGTATGGGGATCATCGTACTTGCTGTTGCTGTGTTACCCATGCTTGGGGTTGGTGGTATGCAGCTGTATCGTGCCGAAACTCCTGGCCCAGTTAAAGATTCAAAAATGACGCCCCGCATTGCCGATACCGCCAAACACCTTTGGTACATTTATGTGTCACTGACTATCGCATGTACGCTTGCCTATTGGGGAGCGGGAATGGACTGGTTTGATGCTATTTGTCATGCTTTCTCAACGATTGCTATTGGTGGTTTCTCTACTTACGATGCGTCTATGGGGCAGTTTGATAGTCCACTGATTAACTTTATATGTGTGGTGTTTTTACTTATTGCAGCAATAAATTTCTCGCTGCACTATGCGGCGGTATCCTCGCGCAGTATTCGTGTTTATTTACGTGACCCTGAATTTAAAGTGTTCTTACTTATTCAGCTCGCTCTAGTGATTGTCTGCTTTACTGTGCTGTCATCTAATAACATTTATGCAGATGGTGACGAAACATTAGATCAAGCTATGTTTCAAGCCGTGTCAATGAGTACTACCGCAGGTTTCGCTACCGATAACTTTTCTGCATGGCCATTGTTTTTGCCTATTTTATTAATATTCTCAAGCTTTATTGGTGGTTGTGCAGGGTCTACCGGTGGTGGAATGAAAGTTGTGCGTGTGTTCTTACTTTATTTACAAGGTATTCGTGAGCTTAATCGTCTTGTACATCCGCGTGCAATTTATTCAATTAAACTAGGCCGCAAAGCACTTCCAGATAAAGTGGTAGAAGCTGTCTGGGGATTCTTCTCAGCCTATGCTTTAGTGTTTGTGATTATCATGTTGGCACTAATGGGCACAGGTATGGATAACATTAGTGCGTTTTCAGCAACCGCAGCGTGTCTAAATAATTTAGGTCCTGGCTTGGGTGAAGTTGCCGCCCATTATGGGGCGATATCCGATACTGCTAAGTGGTTATTGACCATCGCAATGGTATTTGGTCGTCTTGAAATATTTACCTTGCTGGTATTGTTCACTCCAACATTCTGGCGTGGCTAGTGAGCCGTTTATATTTAAAAGGACTTAATGAATGGCAAAGACACAGCTACAGCGTAATTTAGATAAGCTCGCTTATATACCTGCGGGTAGTATTGTTGATGTTGAGATAATCACTCCGATAGATAGTAAGCGAGTTAAAACGGAGTTTATAGGTTTACTCAACGAACAACATATTATTCTTAATTACCCTTCAGCAAGGCGATTAATTAATAGTGGCGAGTTGATCAAAGAAGGTGTGATGGTCATTGTGCGCGCAGTGCTCGAAAGTGGCGGTGGGCAGGTGATTGCATTTCGCCAACAAATTAAGGCCGTCGCTTCGCACCCGTATCGTTTAATATTTTTAGACTTTCCGAAACACGTTCAGTTATTCAGTCTTCGCAGTGAAACCCGTATTCCAACACTCTTCAGTGCTTGTTTAAACACCGATGCGCAGAAATACCAAGGACTCATTAAGGATATCTCCCTTACAGGCGTACAGTTTGATATTAAAAGTGATGTCGATCTCAGCTTTTTAAAAGAACAGAGCTGTAACCTTGTACTCAATAAGCATGAATTTGCTGGAAAGGTGTGCAGTGTTCGTAAAAATGCGTCTAGCTACCAACTAGGACTTCAGTTAAATACAGGTGAAGAACAAATGAAGTCATTCATGAAAGAGCACCTGATAGACTTTTCAGTACTTGATTGAAGCCATTCACCTTCCCGATCCGCCGTTTTGCAACAAGGCGGTTGTTTTTTATACTTTTATTGAAAATAAACTAAAAAAATTTTCGTAAATTATTAAAAGTTCAACTAAATCAGCTAGTTAAATTTAAAAAATATTTTTATTTATTTTAATTATTTTCACCGTTCATACAAGGTTTAGACTCACGTTCGAACATTTTTAGTGTTTAGGTAGCTAATTTCACTCAATGTCTCTGTTTTATGTTTTTTAACTTATTGATTAATAAAGAAATGATTTTTTAAGCTTTTTGTGTGTTGCTAAAAAGCAACAGAAAATTAGCTCATTTCCCACGTAAAATCACCAAATTCGCTTTAACTCAATGAAAATTAAGGGATTTTAAACTTTGGCATCGAAGTTGAAATAGTCTTAGCGAACACAGAGAAAAGTGATTAGAAGTTTCACACCTCTAACACAGTTAAGACAACATTGAAGGAATAGTGATTATGAAAACAGTAAACAAAACATTTGCACTTTTAGCTCTAGTATCTTCTTCAGCAGCATTTGCAGCGACAGATTTCGAAACACTTGATGTTAACGACGATGGTGTAATTAGCCAAAGTGAAGCGTCAGTTGATGCAACTTTAATGAGTCAGTTTAAAGAATTAGACACAGACGGTAACGGCGAACTTTCTGAAGAAGAATTCGCAAAAGCATAATTTTACAGTAAGGAAGCTCTGAAAAGGATTTTCTACACAAGACAACACACTTTGAAGGAATAACATTATGAACACAGTAAATAAAACATTAGCACTAGTCGCACTTGTATCTTCATCTGCAGCATTTGCAATGAGCGATTTTGACACATTAGATGTGGATGGAAACGGTGCCATCAGCCAAAGCGAAGCATCAGTTGATGCAGAGTTAATGAGTATTTTCACAGAACTTGATACAGACGGTAACGGTGAGTTATCAAAAGAAGAGTTCTCTAAAGCTTAATGATGTATTTAGTAAACCCATTAATTTAGCTGATTAGTTCTGAGTTGCCAAAGACAACCTAAATGGATAAGGGAATCCATGATAAAGGATAGCAAGGAGAGTGTGATCAGCTAACACTTTTTTGAGTAGATATTGAAGGATTATGATTATGAAAACAGTTAACAAAGCACTAGCACTTATCGCATTAGCCTCTTCGTCAGCAGCATTTGCAGGCACAGATTTCGATACATTAGATGTAGACGGAGATGGTGTTATCAGTCAAAGCGAAGCATCTGTCGATGCTAACATCATGGCGCAATTTAAAACCCTTGATGTAGACGGCGATGGCGTACTCACTGAAGCCGAATTTTCAGAAGCAGAGTAAAACAAACTCGCAATTAACCAGTTTCCATTAAACAGGGATCTCAGAAACGGATTTCACTCTTAAAAAATGAAGGTAATTATTATGAAACAGATCAATACAACACTTGCAATTTTAGCGCTAGCAACTTCATCAGCGGCATTTGCACAAGGTGTAAGCTTCTCAACGTTTGACACTAACAGTGATGGTGTTATCAGTAAAGAAGAAGCGTCAGCAAATGTGCAACTAGAGAAACTATTCCCAGAGCTAGATACAGATGGCAATGGTGAGCTTTCTAAAGAAGAATTTGCACAGATTCAATAGTTAAGTTTTTTCACTTCAAGAGTCGTAAAGCAGCTAAATCATTAAGATTTGCTGCTTTTTTATGCCAAAAGTCAAAGGAATATAGCGCTCACTTGGAATAGCTTTTCAACAACCGTAATATGTTTCTTATCGATTAAGAACATAATCACATGATCTCCCGATTGAATCACCGTATCATCATGGGCAATCAGTACATCATCGTTACGCACGATTGCACCAATGGTTGTGCCTGCTGGTAGCTTAATATCAGCAATTGCTCGGCCAACCACTTTAGAAGTATGCTCATCACCGTGAGCGACAGCCTCAATGGCTTCCGCAGCGCCCTTACGTAACGAATAAACATTAACGATGTCACCACGGCGAACGTGTGTTAGCAGCGCCGATATAGTGGCTTGCTGAGGTGAAATAGCAATATCAATTTCACCACCTTGTACTAAGTCAACATAGGCACCACGCTGAATAAGCACCATGGTTTTTTGTGCGCCCATACGCTTTGCCAGCATCGCAGACATAATGTTTGCTTCATCGTCGTTAGTCACTGCGATGAATACATCCACTTGCTCAATATGTTCTTCAGATAACAGCTCTTGATCTGAGGCATCGCCACAAAACACAACCGTGTTATCAAGCATTTCAGAAAGCTGGGCTGCGCGCTCTTTATTGCGCTCAAGCAGCTTAACGCTGTGGTTTTTCTCAAGTGAACGCGCAAGGCCCGCACCGATATTACCACCACCGGCAATCATGATTTTTTTGTATGAACGTTCGAGTTTTTGAAGTTCATTCATGACTGCGCGAATATGCTTTGTTGCAGCGATAAAGAACACTTCATCGTCCGCTTCGATAACGGTTGTGCCAAGCGGTTTAATCGCTTTACCTTGACGGTAAATAGCCGCGACACGGGTTTCGACATTCGGGATGTGTTCTTTCAAGGCTGAAAGCGCATAACCCACCAGCAAACCACCGTAATAGGCTTTCACCGCAACCAGCGATAACATGCCATCGGCAAATTGTAATACCTGTAAAGCACCCGGGTAGTCGATTAAGCGACGAATATACTTAGTAACGAGTGCTTCTGGAGCAATGTAGTGGTCAACAGGTAAGTCATCGTTATGGAATAACTTTTCACGGTACTTTAAGTATTGCTCTGAGCGAATACGGGCAATTTTGGTTGGCGTGTTAAAAATACTATAAGCAACTTGGCAAGCAACCATGTTCACTTCATCAGAACTGGTTACGGCAATAATCATATCGGCGTCTTCTGCACCTGCGCGACGCAATACATCGGGATGCGCACTGTGGCCAGTAACACCTTGTAAGTCGTACTTATCTTGTAGCTCTCGCAAACGGTTACCGTCGATATCAACAACGGTGATCTCATTTTGCTCACCTACGAGGTTTTCTGCCAATGTGCCACCAACTTGTCCGGCACCGAGTATGATTATTTTCATAGCGTGTTCTTATTAGTGTTTTTTAACTAGCTTTGCATAATAGAAACCGTCACTTTCACCAGGCAGTAATTGTAGGCCAGGTAACGCAGGCGTATCGTTTTCATGCAGAGGTATGTGTTCAGCACTTTGATTATTGGCAAGGAACTTAGCAACTTGTTGCTGGTTCTCTTGCGGTAATACAGAGCAGGTCGCATAAACTAACGTACCACCTGGCTTAAGTAGAGGCCAGATGCTATTTAGGATATCGTCTTGTAAATTAGCCAGATCTTCAATATCAGATGCACGACGTAACCATTTAATATCAGGGTGACGACGAATAACGCCGGTAGCGGAACAAGGCACATCAAGCAAGATACGGTCGAATTGCTGCTCATCCCACCAGATATGCGGTTGTGAAGCATCGGCACATTGTAGATCGGCAGCTAAACCAATACGCACTAAGTTTTGTTTAACACGTTCTAGGCGTTCGCTGTCGCTATCAAGTGCTAATACATCGGCATCGGCAAGCTCTAGAATATGGCACGTTTTACCACCAGGTGCAGCACACGCATCTAAAATGACATCATCATTTTGTGGCTCTAAAAAGCGTGCAGCTAATTGTGCAGCGGCATCTTGTACAGAACAGGCACCGGTATCAAATTCTGGTAATGCGTATACATCACACGGTTTAGCTAGTTTAATACCATCAGGAAAGTCAGCATTAAGGGTATGCTCAATATCATTCGCTTTAAGCATCTCGCTGTATTCTTGAGTGCTGTATTGCGCTTGGTTGACCCGTAACCACATAGGAGCTTGTAGCTGATTCGCTTCTAGGATTTCTTGCCAGCTATCAGGGTAAGCTGCAGTAACTTGTTTGATAAACCAACCAGGGTGGTTAAATTTGCAAACCGGAATTTGCTGCGCTTTTTCTTCAAGCTCAGCTTGTTCACGTTGGAAACTACGTAAAATAGCGTTAATCAGGCCTTTTAAACCCAGTGCACGCATTTGTTGAAGCGCATTAACTGTTTCGCTGATTGCCGCATGAGGCGGTACACGCATATGTTGGAGTTGGTAAATACCCACATACAACAAAAACTGGAAAATGCGGCGCTTGCCTTTTAGCGGTTGATCTAAAAGTTGCTGGCAATAATTCTCTAAACTAGGTAAATAGCGCAGCACACCATAGCAAATTTGTTGCAGTAGGGCTTTATCTTTCGGTGATAAACCTTGGCTTGCAAAAGGCAGTTCTTGATTAAGCGACGCGCCTTTATCGACCACGTTGTAGAGAGTTTCAGCAGCCAGTGCTCTTACATTACTCATTGCTTTGACCTAATACTGAACCAGGCTCTACCCAATCACTGCGACCATTTAAAAAGTCACTGACAGCCATTGGTTTTTTACCTTGTGGTTGAAGAAGGGTGATTTTAAGAGCATCTTGCCCGCAGGCAACGGTAATACCTTGCTTATCAGCAGCAATGATTTTACCTGCTTGTGCAGTTTGCGATACAACGTCTGCTTGCCAAATTTTTACCGTTTGTCCTGCCATTTCAGTAAAGCAAACAGGCCATGGATTAAAGGCACGGATATTACGCTCAATTTGCACAGCATCCATTGACCAATCAATATTAGCTTCGTCTTTTGATAGCTTCTTGGCGTAATTTGCTAGTGCGTCATCTTGCTTTTCTGGGGTGATTTCACCTGCAGCGAGACGATTTATGGTACTGATCAGAGCATCAGGTCCAAGTGCAGCCAGTTTATCGTATAAAGAACTACTGGTTTCTGTGTTATCAATAGGGCAGCGGCTGATGTGCAGCATATCGCCGGTATCTAAGCCCTCGTCCATTTGCATTATTGTTACACCAGTTTCACTGTCGCCAGCCCAAATCGCGCGTTGAATCGGTGCAGCACCACGCCAGCGCGGTAAAATAGAGCCATGCACGTTTAAGCAGCCTAAGCGCGGTGCATCTAAAATCGCTTTTGGAAGCAGTAAGCCGTATGCCACCACAATCATAATATCTGCGTTCAGGCTGGTAAGCTCTGCAAGTGCTTCATCAGATTTTAATGACTGCGGTTGAAATACGGGTAAATCGTGAGCAAGTGCGAGTTCTTTTACTTCACTGGCTTTAAGCTTTTTGCCACGGCCTGCAGGGCGATCTGGTTGGCTATAAACACCAACAATATCATGCTCGGAGTCTATTAAGGCTTGTAAGTGGCGCGCAGCAAAATCCGGCGTACCAGCAAAAATAATACGTAATGGTTGTGTCACAGGTATTCCTATTGATTGATTTATGATTTAGCTGCCAGCTTCGCTTCTTTCTCAAGCTTCTTACGGATACGTTGGCGCTTTAGAGGCGATAAATAATCAATAAATAGAGTGCCTTTTAGGTGATCAAGCTCATGCTGAATACAAATCGCTAAGAGCTCGTCAGCGTCTAGGCTGAATTCCTCACCATTTTCATTCAGTGCTTTAACAGTCACTGTTTCTGCACGGTCAACTTTCGCATAAGAATAAGGCACAGATAAACAACCTTCTTCACTCACCGTTGAGCCATCTTTCTTGGTGATTTCTGGGTTGATTAGTACTAGCGGTTGGTCGCGCTCTTCTGAGACATCGATCACCACAATTCGCTGGTGGATATCTACTTGCGTTGCTGCTAAGCCGATACCGTTCTCGTCATACATAGTTTCAAGCATGTCTTTGACGATTTGACGAACATCATCGTTTACTTCTGGTACTTCTTTCGCGATTGTACGTAAACGCTCATCCGGAAATCTTAAAACATCTAACCTAGCCATAGTTACCTTTTACACTTGTGATTCATTTAGGGTATTGTATGCTTTTATTTTAGCCATTCGTGTTCACCTTTAACAGGTTTTGGTTGATAATAATCTAAAAACAACACTAGGAAGCCAAATGAGATATCCGTTAGTTGCGGCTTTATTAGCCATTAGCTGTGCATTTTCAGCAGCAGCTGATGTGTTAACAATAAAAAAAGATGCTCCAAAACAATATGTTGTAAAAAAAGGGGACACGCTTTGGGATATATCAGGCATATATCTTAATCATCCATGGCAATGGCCAGAGTTATGGCAAATGAATCCTCAAATAGCCAATCCTCATTTGATATACCCAGGTGATGCGCTTACTTTAATTTATGATCAAGATGGAAAACCGCGTTTAGTTAAAAATAGCCGGTATAAAAAACTCTCTCCAGAAGGGCGTATTACACCTAAAGGTAAACAGGCTGTACCCACATTACCCCTTGAACTGCTGCGCCCATATTTGACCTACGAGCAAGCAATCGGTCATCAGGTTATGGCAGATAAGCCATATATTTTAGGTGCCAGTGTGAATACAAAAATGAATACCATGGGTCATATTCTTTATGTGAAAGGTAATTTAAATTTAAATGAAGCATATGGCGTTTATCGTAAAGGAAATGAGTTAGTAGACCCTAATACAAATGAAGTGTTAGCCAATAAAGCTGAATTAGTTGCAATTGTACGTGCCTTTAGAAGTGGTGATGTTGAACATGGTGTACCAGCGTCCGTTAAGATTGAGATGGTAAAACAAGAAATTAAACCGAATGATTTCTTAATGCCTGCAATGGACGGACAAATGTTACCAGCCTATTTCAATATGAAACGTCCAGAAGGTGAGCTTAACGGTACAATTATCGCGTCAGCAAATGAGCTGCGAGAATTTAGCACCATGGATATTGTTGTTTTAAATTTAGGTGCAGAACAGGTCAAGCCTGGTTTTGTACTTGATATTGAACGTCAATCTCCAGAGGTATTTGATGGTCGAAGTGGCCCTCGTTATCGTGAAGACTCAACGAGTCTTGAGAAGCTAATCACGGATACTAATGAGTATTTTGGTGTGGAAGCAGACAAAGATAGCAAGGTATGGCACATGCCTAAAGAGAAAGTAGGCGAACTCATGGTGTTTAAGGTATACGATAACGTGAGCTATGCATTGATTGTGAAAAATCAGCATCCTATTCGAGTTGGTGACTATGCTGTCATAAACTAACCCACACTCAGGATGCTCTAAGGAGGGAGCATGGAACAGATTTCAGGCAAGCTATCTCATTGGCTTGCCTTTTATTTATGTAAAGGGCTGGGAATTAAAAGCCTTATAGCATTGGCCCAAAACCACATCTTAAGTGAGCTTTTTTCGTTTACAAGTACACAGCTGCAGAATTTAGGTTTAACAAAAAACCAAGCTGATAATCTCGCTAATACCGATTGGCAAAAAGTCGCTTACTACGAAGAACTTATTCATGCTTACCAAATAACCACCATTTGTTACTTTGATGATCACTATCCCGCACAGTTAAAGGAAATTGCCAGTGCACCTTTATTACTATTTTGTATGGGGAATATTGAGCTTTTAACTTCACCACAAGTTGCGATTGTTGGCAGCCGACATGCAACTCCTACAGGGCTCGAGATCGCGGCTGAATTTGCGCATCAATTAAGTTGTGCTGGCATCACAGTTACTTCTGGTATGGCACTTGGCATTGATGGTGCGGCACACAAAGGGGCTCTGGCTGGTTCTGGAAAAACCATTGCTGTGCTTGGTACAGGGTTAGATATTGCTTACCCTAAGCGTCATAAACTATTGACAAAGCAGGTAGCAGAACGCGGATTGCTTATATCGGAGTTCTTGCCTGGTACGGCTGCTAATGCAGCGAACTTCCCCCGTAGAAATAGAATAATATCAGGTCTTTCACTTGGTGTTTTAATTGTCGAAGCACAAATAAAAAGCGGCTCTTTAGTCACGGTACGTTATGCACTTGAGCAAAATAAGGACGTTTTTGCAGTACCCGGCTCAATTAAAAACCCGCTTTCAGAAGCTAGCCACTTTTTGATAAAGCAAGGTGCTAAATTAGTCGAAAATATAAGTGATATTCTTGATGAAGTGAGCTTTTTTTGTGAAAACAGTCTATATATAACAGAAGAGCCTATCATCGAAGAACACGACTGCCCCGTGTTTCAAAGTATAGGATTTGAGGTAACAAGTGTCGATGTTATTACTCAACGCACTCAGTTACCTGTTGATGAAGTACAAGCTCGGTTACTTGACCTAGAGCTCGCAGATAAAGTAGAGCGAGTGCTAGATGGCTATATAAGACTTGGAGGACATAAATATGTTTGACATCCTCATGTATCTTTTTGAAAACTATATCCATAGTGAAGCTGAAATTTTTACTGAAGAAAACGAGCTTACTGATGAGTTGGTTCGAGCAGGGTTTAATAAACCTGAAATTTATAAAGCACTTGACTGGCTTGAGCAATTGGCTGACTTGCAGCAAAGTGACGTGTATCCGTACCTAAACGCGCAGCCGCAACATGCTATGCGTATTTATACCGACAGTGAATGCCAAATGCTGTGCACGGAGTGCCGCGGCTTTTTAATGTTTATTGAGCAAATAGGCGTCATAAATAGCATTACGCGTGAAATGGTAATAGATAGATTATGCGCGCTTGATAAACCGTTTATTTTACTTGAGGACTTAAAATGGGTGGTGTTAATGGTGCTGTTTAATGTGCCAGGATCTGAGCAAGCATATGCACAAATGGAAGATTTGATCTTTGATGAGCCCGCTGATGTGCTTCATTAGTTCGACTTTGCTTGTATCTTTGTTGAGTTTGGGTATATTAGGCGAAAATTAGCCAGCCTAACAGGAACCTTATGAGTAAAATCGATCATTCTCTTTTTTCTGCAGATAAACACGCATTAGAGAAAGAATATGAGGTTTGCCCTAAATGTGGTTCTGAATTGGTCATGCGAAATTCAAAGTCAGGGCCTTTTTTAGGCTGTGCAGGCTACCCTAAGTGTGATTTTATTCGTCCTTTGGCTCATCATGATAGTCAGCAAATTAAGGTACTCGAAGACAGTGCTTGTCCTGAGTGTAGCAAGCCATTGGTGATTAAAAATGGCCGCTATGGCATGTTTATTGGTTGCACAGGCTATCCTGATTGCCATTATATTGCGCATGATGAAGAGCCTAGTGATACAGAGGTGCTTCCTAGCTGCCCAAAATGCAAAAAAGGCAAGTTGGTTTCCCGTAGCAATAAATTTGGTAAAACATTCTACTCATGCGACTGTTATCCTCGTTGCAAATATACCCTTAATAACAAACCTGTGTCTAAGACGTGTCCCGCTTGTGATTGGCCTATAATGACAGAGAAGAAAACTGCATCGGGCGTTGTGTTACAATGCCCACAAAAAGCCTGTATGCATAAGCTTGCAGAGTCTTAACATATTCGTTCCCTATTATAGTTAGGAGATATTCTTGTCCGATCCTGTTGCTCAACCAGCTAATCCTATTGAAGCCTTAAACCAAGGCGGTGTGATTGTTTATCCAACTGAAGCTGTATTTGGTCTTGGTTGTGATCCTGATAACCAAGCAGCTGTAGAAAAGCTTTTAGCAATTAAGCAGCGGCCAATTGAAAAAGGCTTAATTTTAATTGCTGATAACTATGGTCAGTTATTAAAGTATGTTGATGATGCTAAAATCCCAATGGATAAACGGGCAGATATCTTCTCGCAGTGGCCAGGGGCGATTACATGGGTAATGCCAGCCGCAAAGCAGACACCAAAATGGTTAACGGGTCAGTTTGATACTATTGCTGTGCGTGTAACGAACCATCCAACGGTAAAAAAACTGTGCCAGCAATTCGGCAAACCACTGGTTTCAACAAGTGCAAATTTAACTGGCCAACCAACAGTAATGAGTATCACGCAAGCAAAAAGCGAATTTGCTGATAGCGTCGATTTTTATGTTGATGAGCCGCTTGGTGGGAACGTGAACCCCAGTGTTATTAAAGACGCAATGACCGGAAAAGTTTTCAGAGGATAACCATGCAAAGCGAGCTACTCGAACAAGTAAAAACCTATTTAATGGCTTTACAAGACACAATTTGTGCGGGCCTTGAGAATACTGACGGCAAAGCAAAGTTTGTTGAAGATAATTGGCAACGAGCTGAAGGCGGTGGTGGTCGTACTCGCGTTATTCAAGGTGGCAATATCATTGAACAGGGCGGGGTAAATTACTCGCATGTGTTTGGCGCTTCAATGCCAGCCTCTGCAACCGCGCATCGTCCAGAGCTAGCTGGTCGTAGTTTTCATGCTTGCGGTGTATCATTGGTGATCCATCCTAATAATCCACACATTCCAACTAGCCACGCTAACGTGCGTTTCTTTATTGCTGAAAAAGAAGGCGAGGAGCCAATTTGGTGGTTCGGAGGTGGTTTTGATTTAACACCTTTTTATCCGGTGTTCGAAGATGTACAGCATTGGCATCAAGTAGCAAGTGACTTATGTCAGCCATTTGGTGAAGATGTGTATGATAAGTATAAAACATGGTGTGATGAGTATTTTTATTTAAAGCACCGCAGCGAAACACGTGGGGTAGGTGGTTTATTCTTTGATGATTTAAACGAGCTCGGTTTTGCGCAGAGTTTTGCTTTTATGCAAGCTGTTGGAAATGGCTTTTTAGATGCTTACTTACCTATAATTGAGCGTCGTAAAAATACGCCAATTACAGAGCAGCAACGAGATTTTCAGCTTTACCGCCGTGGCCGCTACGTTGAATTTAACCTAGTGTGGGATCGTGGTACTTTATTTGGTCTACAAACTGGTGGACGGACAGAATCGATTTTAATGTCTATGCCGCCACTCGCTCGTTGGGAGTATAGTTATACCCCTGTTGAAAATAGCCCTGAAGCAAAGCTTTATCAATATTACTTAAGACCGCAAGAATGGCTAAATACAGAGGAATCTGAGTTAGTTGCGCGTGAATGGCAGCTTTAAAGTGCTTAGGTTGTCACTTTATATAAAGGTGACAACCTGCACGTTCAAGTATTTTATCTAGTTAAATTTAAAGCGTCTAACTTGCTCATCTAAAGAGCGTGCTAATGATAAGAGCTCTTCACTGACTTTTTGATTTTCATGAGCATCAACCAACGAATGCTCTGCGTTATCACTGATAGCGACCACACTCCTATTTATTTCTTCTGCGGCAAGATTTTGTTGCTCGGTGGCATCGGCTATTTGTACATTGAGTTGATTTATTTCACTCATTTGCAAAGAAATATCACGCAAGGCTTTAGCAACTTGCTTAACTTGTACAGCACGTTCATCAGCTTCTTCACATGAATTATTCATAGTGCTAACTGTTTGTGCCGCTTCGCTCTGTAGCTTATCTATTGTTCGGCGAATTTCATCCGTGGAGTCATGGGTTCTATTCGCAAGCGTTCTAACTTCATCTGCTACTACTGCAAAACCACGACCGGCTTCGCCTGCTCGCGCAGCTTCAATAGCAGCATTGAGTGCAAGTAAGTTAGTTTGCTCGGCAATACTACTGATCACTTCTAATACTTTACCGACTTCTAAAGTTTGCGCCTGAAGTTCAGAGACTTGATCTGCGGCTGCACGGACATCTGTCGCAAGTTGGTTAATGCTATGTTCGGTATGCTCTGCAACTTGCAAGCTTTGCTGTGCAAGTTGATTACTGTGTTCTGATTTTTCAGATGCAAAATGCGTTGTATTTTTTACTTCACTTGATGAACTTTCAAGTTCATTTATTGCGGCTGCAACGGAGTCAGTACCTTGCTTTTGTTGTATTATGGCTTGCTCAGTGGCATCTGCTGAAGTGTATATACTCTCCGCTGAATGGATTAACACTTTTGATGAGTGTGATACTTGGGCAATATTATCTTTAAACGCACCAATCATGTGATTAAAGCTGGTGGCGAGTGAGCTAAGTTCATCGTTATTATCATCATTAACTTTAAGGCTCAAATCTTTGTTTGTGGTTGCCAAGTGCATCGTATGGCTAATCATCTTCAAGCGTTTAATAAATACTTTTCTAAACATGACTGCTAATAAAGAGAACGCAGTTATGAATATAGTTGCTAGCAGTAAAGTGTTCATTAACGTATTTTGTGATACTTCATGTTCAATGTCGGCTAATGAATAACTGATTTTAACGACCCCAAGCACATCGCCTTCTTGCGCTTGATGGCATCCTAAACAGTTGGTGCCTTTATAGTCACTGCTAGCAAACATAGGTTTAAGATAGGTCATCGTACTGTTGTTATCTATATATAATGCTTCTGTACCTGCCAGTGCCGCTTGTTCGGTATCGGTTGTGGCAACTTGATTGGCATTGCCTGGTCCATAAATTTTATTAACAATGGGGCTGCGAATAATATGTGCATCTTTGATATTTGGATGGCTTCTAAGTTTGTTGCTAAGAATTTCACGGTTTGCCATGGTGCCTGTGAGCATCATGGTGTTAATAGAATCAAAGTAATTATCGGCAAGTAATTTTATGTTGCTTTCAACAGTATCTTGCGCTAATTCGTGTTGTTGCTGGGCGCTGCTAAATATGCTGGCAAATAATACCAAGACACCTGTCAGTGCCAACAAGGCATAAATTTTAAATTGGATAGACTTCATTCAACGACGCTTTTTCTAAACTAAGGAAAGAGTATTATCTTTATTTAGAAAAAGCATACATTGATATAACTCAAGCTTAATGTTGATTGATCATATGACTGGCGAGTTGCGATAAAGATTGTCTTAACCCTTCGCGAAGTAGTGGGTTATCAATTTCGATATCGAGCGTTTTATTCATGCAATGCATCCATTGATCGCGTAGGTCTTGATCAATAGGGAAAGGCATGTGACGCTTTCTTAGCATTGGGTGACCATATTTTTCAACGAAAAGGTCAGGGCCGCCTAGCCAGCCCGATAAAAATTCAAAGAATACTTGGCGAATTCTATCTAAAGGCTGAGGATGCATATCATATAATGGTTTGGCGTATTCATCTGTGGCCATTATGTCGTAAAATCGATTTGCAATTGCGCGAGCGCCTGCTTCACCGCCGATAATTTCGTAAGGTGTTTTTTCTGGAGTAGGTGTTTCAGGCGTTGGTTTCGATTTAGAAAAAAGTCGTTTAATCATAATATTAATAAAGCTCTACAGGGCGAAGAGGTTGCTTCACTATGGACAAATACGCGGTTTTTGGAAATCCAATCAAACATTCGAAATCACCCGCAATACACGCACAATTTGCTGCATCATTAAACGAGCAAATACAATACAACGCCATTTTAGCACCAACAGATGCATTTGAAAAAACTGTCGCTGGGTTTTTCGCTACGGGTGGTAAAGGCGCTAATGTCACCTTGCCATTTAAAGAGCAGGCGTTTGCTATGGTCGATGAACTAACAGAGCAAGCGAAAATAGCTGGAGCAGTAAACACTATTAAACAACTCGAAGATGGCCGCTTACTCGGTGATAACACCGATGGTGTAGGGCTTGTTAAAGATCTTGTAGCCAACAATGTCACCTTAAAAGGGCAGCGAGTACTCCTTATTGGAGCGGGGGGGGCGGCGCGAGGTGTCATTCAGCCATTATTAAATGAGCAAATCGGAAGCTTAACAATAGCCAACCGTACCGCTGAAAAAGCAAAGGCACTAGCGAGTCATTTTAATGGTGAAATAGATGTGCAAGGCTTTGCTTTAACTGATATCCCAGCAAACAACTATGACGTGGTTATTAACTCTACCTCAAGCAGTGTTACTGGCGACTTGCCAGGTATAGCAGAAGAGTATGTTGCTAAGTGTCAGTGTGCTTACGATATGTTTTACGCGGATGACGATACCGCATTTATCAGTTGGGTTAAGTCGATTAACTCGACATGTTTAACACTCGATGGTTGTGGCATGCTGGTTGGCCAAGCGGCACAAGCTTATTTTGTATGGCGCAATAAAATGCCAGAAATCATTCCCGTTGTTACCGCGCTTAAAGCAGGAGAAGTAGCGTGAATCAAGCTATCCAATTTATCGACCGATTCGAATTTAAGCCAGAAGAAAAGCAGTTGCTGTTCTTTGCTCAAGTAAGTGGCTTGATGGTGGAGTGTGTTATTGATACCAGCAAGTATGATTTTGCTGATCAAAGCAGTGCGGTTAATTACTTTGAATCTTATCGTTTCGATTATGAAGAGCTCGCCGAGCAACTGATCGAAGATGAGCAGTATAACTCGGCAGGGCAAATTGAATTAACCGAGGTGTTTTAGCCCTCTACTAAGTATTCATCTTTAAGCTGAACATAATTATCTGCTGATATTTTTAAAAAGGCGCGCTCTTGCTCTGTTAAAGGGCGAGCCTGCTTAACAGGGCTACCTACATAGAGGTAGCCAGACTCTAAACGCTTGTTAGGTGGTACCAGCGAACCACCACCAATGATCACATCATCTTCAACAATAGCATTGTCCATCACAATTGCACCCATCCCAACAAGTATACGATTACCAAGTTGGCAGCCGTGTAGCATAACTTTATGACCCACAGTGACATCATTACCAATAATAAGAGGGTAACCATCGGGGTTTGACTTAGAGGCACGTGTTAAATGTAAAACACTGCCATCTTGAATGTTCGTACGTTCACCAATACGTATATAGTTAACATCACCTCGCGCAGCAACAAGAGGCCATACACTTGAATCTTTACCAAGCGAAATATCACCGACTAAAACCGATGACTCATCAATATAAACACTATTATCGTATGTCGGAGTGATCCCTTTATAAGAACGGATAGTCATAAATTCACCTTTTAATTTTAAAATGTGCTCAGTCTAGTGTAACAGCGAAGCAAATAAATACACCAAAACAGGCCTAAATTGACTGCAAAACACCCAGTTTTAGGGTGTTTAGTTCAAAAGCTGAGCGAACAGCAGTTTTTTTTAAATTTTATTGAAAAAAGTGCTTGCGTAAAAAATCCATCTCCCTATAATGCGACCCCACTGACACGGCGGGCAGCAACGAAAGACGCTGAACAAAGTGACAGAGAGTTAAGTAAAACTTCGGTTTAAAACGGTCTAAAAAGAAAGTTTAAAATTAAGTGTTGACTCGAAAAATTAAGGATGTATTATACGCATCCCTAGCGGCAACGTCGCAACGTTCTTTAACAATATAAAGCAATCATCTGTGTGGGCACTCGTACAGATTGAGTTCTAACAGCAGAGTCTAGTTCGCTAGATGACGCAAACAAATTTAGAGTCTCAATTTCTTATGAGTGACTATATAGTCAATTTATACAGAATTCATTGAGCACGAAACTTCGGTTTCAAAAAACTTTTAATTGAAGAGTTTGATCATGGCTCAGATTGA
>Ga0213832_1000559_pt1 | contig 21812 bp, 18 predicted proteins | sample SWATP13_FD_161660 | JGI IMG/M metagenome (GOLD analysis project Ga0213832, IMG submission 161660) | Coastal seawater microbial communities from Marineland, Florida, United States - SWA TP1 #3 | ecosystem: Environmental > Aquatic > Marine > Coastal | place: USA: Florida | collected 2016-08-06 | reverse complement strand
GTTCACAAGTCCCGCAGGCATTTTTTTTATTCTTTACGCTCAAATTCACCTTCCAGAGTTTGTCCCTGGCGGGGGGCCTTGGCATGATTTGGCTGTTCAATCGAGCCGTTTTCAGTGCCTGACTGGCTAAATTCACCATGATAGGTGAAGCCTGAGCTCTGAACATTCGCGGTGACAATATGCTTCTGTACCGTTTTAACCAAAGATTGTCTGACTTGCGGTACTAGTAGCAAGAGGCCAAAGGCATCGGTGACAAAGCCCGGAGTGATCAGGGTAACCCCTGCCACCAAAAGCAATAATCCTGTCACAATTTCATCCGATGGCATTTGCCCCTGTGCCATTTTGGTTTGCACCGAATTTAGCGTAGCCAGTCCCTGCCGACGGACATTTTTTGCCCCCAGCCAGGCGGTGACAATCACAATAGCCACTGTCGGCCAGGCTCCGAGCAAGGCCCCGACTTGCATTAATACCGTAATTTCAATAATGGGAACAATAACGAAAAGTAAAAATAAAATACGGAACATCTGGCATCCAAATAAGTTTTGATGAAACTTATATTGGGATCATCGGGTCTTTTTCAAGCAGGCAGCTCAACAAGAGTATTATTTAAACTATTTACTCGGCTACTAAGCTTAGCGTAAGCTTGCACATATTTTGATTTAGGTAAAGGTATTGATAGTGCATTTCAGGCACTATTAATGGTCTGGAAATCATGTATCAATTAGTCTTGTGTACCTGCCCGGATACCGTGGTGGCAAATCGAATTGCCCGGTGTTTGGTGGAGGAAAAATTAGCTGCCTGTGTCAACCTGATCCCGGGGATCACCTCGGTATACAGTTGGCAAGGCAAGGTGGAATCGTCGAGCGAAGTACAGTTAGTGATAAAAACAACGACAGAGATGTTTGAGCCTTTGTCACTAAAGATCAACCAGCTTCACCCATACGAGGTTCCGGAAATTATCGCCTTGAACATCCAGCAGGGAGATAAGCATTATTTGAACTGGATAAGCGAGTCTATAAACTAGTGTCTATAAAACAAATCCTAGGAATCTTTTGGCTAGTACTGGTTAGCGTTTCTTTTAATCCGTCACCGGCCCTTGCCCAGCAGTCCATTTTCGATATTTCCTCATCGTCCCTGTTTAGCAATGACGATGAGTTTCTCAAGGTTGACGAAGCCTTTGTTTTTAACTTTTATCAAAAGGACAGCCAGCTAGAAGTCAGTTTTGATATCGCCGAAGGCTACTACCTATACCGACATCAGTTTAAGTTTTCAGCGAAAAATGCCGAGTATACTGAAGTTAACCTGCCACAGGGCATAGAACACGAAGATGAATTTTTTGGCGTCCAGCAAATTTATACCGAAAGGCTCACCTTTGTTATTAATCTGGAAAGTGTCGGCGATGATGCCAGCCTGTCCATTCGTTACCAGGGCTGTGCGAAAAAAGGCCTATGTTATCCCCCCACCAGCCAAGTGGTGCAACTATCGAAATTCGATCCAAGTACAGCTGCGATAGTAAATGCGATAACACCTGCCAATGAGGCTGACGGCTTGCCACCAAGCGGTAACCAAGGTACGGCCCAGGTAAGTGAGCAAAACCAGCTGGCGGATATGCTAAAGCAAGACAGCCTGTTGCTGACCCTTATCGCCTTTTTTGTCGGCGGCCTGTTGCTTGCCTTTACCCCATGTGTCTTTCCCATGTACCCGATCCTGACCGGCATTATTGTCGGCCAGGGCAAAGGCTTAACCACCCAAAAAGCCTTTACCCTGTCATTTTTCTATGTCCAGGGCATGGCGGTCACCTACACATTACTGGGTATTGTCGTCGCACTTGCCGGCGCTCAGTTTCAGGCAATGTTTCAACATCCCGTTGTATTGATTGGCCTAAGTGTTGTTTTTGTTGTGCTGGCCTTATCCATGTTTGGCCTGTTTGATTTGAGCCTGCCGGCAAGCTGGCAAGGCAAGCTCAATAACCTGAGTAACAGACAAAGAGGCGGGACCATAACTGGGGTTGTCACCATGGGGGTCATATCCGGCCTGGTCGCCTCACCCTGCACCACGGCGCCACTGACCGGTGCCCTGTTATATATTTCACAAACGGGCGATGTGGTATTAGGTACTTCCGCCTTATATGCACTCAGCCTGGGCATGGGCTTACCGCTACTGGTATTGGGTAGTTCGGGTGGAAAACTGTTGCCCAAGGCAGGCAGCTGGATGAATGTTATTAAAAACATTTTCGGCCTGTTGCTATTGGCCGTGCCGGTATTTCTGTTGGAGCGCATTATTCCGGAAGTGGCGACCCAACTACTGTGGGCATTACTGATCCTGGCAAGCGCCACCTACTTCTATGTTGCCAACCAGGAAACCCAAAAAGGTTTCTGGTTTGGGATCCGTTCATTGGCTATTTTCTTAGGCCTGTTTTTCGGTGCCAATCAAGTCTATCAACTGGCCTTTCCAAGCGCGAGTCAGGGACCAAATGCCAGCGTACAGCAAACAAAGCAAGACAGTCAGCATCAGTTTATCCAGGTAACCAGCCTGAATGAACTTCTCGAAAAGGTAAAACAGGCCAACCAGCAAGGCAAAACCGTGATGGTTGATCTGTATGCTGACTGGTGTGTTGCCTGCAAGGAGTTTGAACATTACACCTTTAATCAACCACAGGTTCAAAAGGCACTCAGTAACAGTGTCATGATCCAGGTTGATTTAACCGATACCTTTTCAAAAACCACGACTGAAATATGGGAATATTTTGATATCTTCGGCCTGCCTTCCATTCTGTTTTTCGACTTGCAAGGCAGGGAACTGGAAAACAACCGAGTCACAGGTTTTATGGACGCAGACGAATTTGCTGAGCATATCAAGCGGATTTTTAACAGTTAATTTTAGCATAACGGGTTAAGGCCTGATTTAGGGCTTTAACCCGCACATTTCACCTGTGTTTTCCAGTAACCATCAGTAATATGAGTGCTAAGGAATTCGAACAGTTCACGCTCCGGGACGGGCTTGGAAAAGTAATAGCCCTGGATCAGGTCACAGCCATTATGAGTTAGGCTGCGCAATTGGGCGCTGGTCTCAACGCCTTCGGCAACCACCAAAAGCTCCAGGCGCTTAACCATGGCTATGGTGGACATAATAATTTGATAATCTGCCTTATTATCCAACATGCCGAAAACAAAGCTCTTGTCTATTTTAATGACATCCACCGGCATTTGTTTTAGATAGGCCAAAGATGAATAGCCAGTACCAAAATCGTCAATGGCAAAGCTGAAACCTATATGCTTAAGCATTTCCATCATTTCTATGGTGTGGTCTATATCCTTGACTAGCGTTTGCTCCGTTAACTCAAGTTCAAAACTGCTGGCCGGTAATGAAAACTCTTTTAACAGGCCAAGCAGGTAGTGAGGCAAGTTGGGATCGATAAACTGGCCTGCGGTTAAATTAATGGCGATACGAGTATCCTTTATGCCATATGCATGAAGCTTCTCCATGATTTCAAAACAATGGCGAATAATCCAGTAGCCAAGCTCAATCATGTGTTCCGAATTTTCCAACAGGGGAATAAAGTCATCCGGCGGCACCATGCCTCTTTGCGGGTGCTGCCAGCGTAACAAGGCTTCAAAGCCATACAGTTTTTTGTTTTTGGCCAATAGCTGTGGCTGCAAGCTCAGGCTGAATTGTTGCTTGGCGAGAGCCTGGCGGACCTCGGCCTCCAGTTCAACCCTGTGGGCAACTTTTTGGTACATTTCATTATGATGAATATAAAACTGTCCACCACCATTGGCTTTTGCCTCGTACATGGCGATATCGGCAAAACTGATCAAATCATCCGCCTTAATAGCTTTATCTTCGCTAAAGGCTATCCCTATGCTGACCGAAATATAGAAGATATTGGTGCCCATCTTGATTGGGCTCTTAAACTCGCCAAGGATCTCTAGCGCCACCTTCATCGTCTCTTTTACCGATGGAATTCCTGACAGGACGACAACAAATTCATCGCCACCAAAGCGACAAGCCAGATCATTTGCGCCAATCGCGGCTCGAATTCTATTGGAAGCTTCTACCAGAAGATTATCCCCTTCACCATGGCCGTGGCTGTCGTTCACCTTTTTAAAATCATCCAGGTCGAGAAAGAGTACGGCAATGCCGCCATGCATGTCAGCCATATTGCCCATTATTTTACGTAACTGATAATTGAGCATATTCCTGTTGGGCAAGCCGGTTAACAAATCATACATGGCAATATTTTCAAGCTCCTTGGTTTTCTGTTCGATTTCCATATCCAGCTGTTCAAGCTCATAGCTCATCGCAGCCGCCGATTCAGACAAGACATCGAGTTCATCATTAAAAAAACTGTGGCGCTTGAGCTTGATCTGCCGGAACTGCTCAAACTCCCTTTTCGCCAGTAAAGGCAGGGCGTTTGATAACACCAGCAAACGTCGAGTAAAGGGGCGGGCGATATAATAAAACATCAGCAGCAGGCTAATGAAAATAAACAGTGCCGAGAAGAGAAACTGCTGACGATACTGCCCGTTTTCCTCTATGATAGAAGTGACATTATCAATCAGCACCAGGTAAAATTTTTGCTCTTGATTGGCGGCAAGCGGCATAAAGTTAATCAAAAAGCTTTGCTCAGATAAACTCACCTGAATGCCATCCTGTTCTATGTTATCCAGCTGTTGGGCAGTATCCGCCTCAATAAACAATTGGTGCACCAGGTTGATATCGGAAGAAGAAATCACCTGAACGCTTTGTGTCACTTTATTCCTGCCCTTGCTAAAGCTGACCACGGCGACCCCACTCTTTAAGACCTGATTGATTGCATAAAGCATATCGATCAGCGAGGCTGCCATGGCTACAACCCCAGTCTCCCCTTTGCCATTGAGTAACGGCAAGACGATGAACTGCTCACAAACCTGTTGGCAATGCAGTTCATATTTGGGCTGCTGCGTCTTAAAAACGGCAGAAATGCCGGCATCTAAGTACCCAGGCGGGGCATTCGATGAATACAAGAGTTCTTTATCTGGGCCATAGAACCAAACATTCTCGACACTATGATGAAGTTGCAAGGCATCAAATTGTTTATCCAGACCTGCAACCACAGTTTTAAAGTCACCCCGTTCCTTTAAATAAACCAGGTCGGCAAACGACTCTAACCACACCAGTAATTGCCTTTGCAATATGTTGTTGTGTACCTCAAATTGCACCTGCCCGCGCTTAAGGGTTTCTTGCTGAAATTGAGTAAATTCCCGTTGTAGCCGAGTCAAGGACATCAGGGAAAAGCCGGCACTGATAATCAATAATGTCGCTATGATCAGGGCCAGCAACTTGGTTGGCACGCTAATAAATGTTTTGCTCATAATCCACAACCAATGCATAGGTTGTACTGGCCACGGCTGCCAGTTTTCATCTTTTCCAACAAGACATTAAACAAGACAGTCGGGATGAGTCGAATCGCTTCTTTAATATTCGTTGAAAAATGGCTGATAACATTGACACAGTAAGCCGCCGGGCTCCTGCAGCTCCCAATAAAAACAAGAAATGTAATGAGAGTCATTTTGATGGCCACATCCTTGTCTGTTCAACGCCTTTTCCAAAAGGCCTTTATACTTAGCAATCCCTATATTTAAGGGATCTGACAGGCAAGCACAACCGCAAACCAGCCCCAATAACAGTGTAGTCAAACCCAGGGAAACAGCAAATTTTCCTTACATTAAACGCCGGCATTGGTTAGACCAGTATTTTGCTGCTAAATTCCTCGAAAACACTATAATAATCGTCAAATAGTAAAAAAACGTATTGGTTTGTTATTTCCTATTTCAAGCAAGCGCATTTTATGTAACTATTTAAAACAATTTTAACTTTAAGAGTGTTTTTACCGAAAATGTCAGCAAAGTTTAAAGTTTTGGTGTTAAATGGCCCTAATTTAAATATGTTAGGAAAGCGTGAGCCTGAAGTTTATGGTGCACAATCCCTTAGCGATATTATTAATAAGCTGCAAATTAAGGCCCAGTCGCTTGATATAGCATTAAGCCATAAGCAGTCAAATGCTGAATATGAATTGATAGAGACAATTCATCAGGCATTTCAACAGGTTGATTTTATCATTATTAACCCGGCAGCATTTACCCACACCAGTGTTGCCCTAAGAGACGCCCTTCTGTCAGTGAATATTCCTTTTATTGAGGTGCACTTGTCTAATGTTCACGCCAGGGAGGCCTTCAGGCATCACTCCTACCTTTCCGATGTTGCCCAGGGGGTGATCTGCGGACTGGGGCCCCAGGGTTATGAATTTGCCTTAAGCGCGGCGCATAACTGGTTAACAGAGAATAAATAAAGGCAAGCTTGTTGAAGCAAAGCAACAAGCTTGTCACCAAGTAAAATAGATAAATTTAAAATTAAGGTGTTCAAATGGATATTCGTAAAATAAAGAAACTTATTGAATTGGTAGAAGAGTCTGGCATCAATGAGTTAGAAATTTCCGAAGGTGAAGAGTCTGTACGCATTAGCCGTGGTGGTGCCGTGGTTTCTGCGCCTGCTCCGCTTGTGCAAGCACAGATTCCTGCCGCTGCCCCAGCTCCTGTTGCGGCACCGGCTGCGGCAGACGCTTCTGCAGCCCCTGCCGCACTTTCTGGTCATGTGGTCCGTTCACCTATGGTTGGTACCTTCTACTCAGCGGCGTCTCCTGATGCACCGGCATTTGTCGAGGTTGGTCAGCACGTTAATGCCGGCGATACCCTGTGCATTGTTGAAGCAATGAAGATGATGAACCAAATCGAAGCCGATAAGTCAGGTGTTATCAAAGAAATCTTGGCGCAAAACGAAGATGCTATTGAATTCGATCAACCGCTGTTCATCATTGAATAAGCCCAACCAGTAAGGGTAATTCCATGTTAGATAAAGTTGTTATCGCCAACCGTGGCGAAATTGCACTGAGAATACTGCGTGCATGTAAAGAACTTGGTATCAAGACAGTCGCCGTACACTCCACTGCCGATAAAAATTTGAAGCATGTGTTATTGGCGGATGAAACCATCTGTATCGGTAAGGCACCTGCAACAGAAAGTTACTTGGATATTCCAAGCATCATCACGGCGGCGGAAGTCACCAATGCCGTAGCGATTCACCCTGGTTACGGCTTCTTGGCGGAAAATGCCGACTTTGCCGAACAGGTTGAACAATCCGGCTTTACCTTTATCGGCCCCAAAGCCGATAGCATTCGCCTGATGGGTGACAAGGTATCAGCCATCAAGGCGATGAAGGCGGCAGGCGTCCCTTGTGTACCAGGCTCAGACGGCCCCTTGACCGATGATGATGCCGCCAATATTGCCCATGGTAAGCGCATTGGCTACCCGGTGATCATCAAGGCGTCTGGTGGCGGTGGTGGCCGTGGCATGCGCGTTGTTCGTGAAGAGTCAGAATTACTTGAAGCCATACAGCTGACTAAGGCAGAAGCACGAGCCGCCTTTAACAATGATATGGTGTATATGGAGAAATTCCTGGAAAACCCACGCCATGTTGAAATCCAGGTGATTGCCGACGGCCAAGGCGGAGCGATTCATTTGGGCGAACGTGACTGCTCCATGCAGCGTCGCCACCAAAAAGTCGTGGAAGAAGCGCCGGCACCGGGTATCACGCCCGAGATGCGTGCCAAGATTGGTGAACGTTGCTGCAATGCCTGTATCGAAATCGATTACCGCGGCGCCGGTACCTTTGAATTCCTATATGAAAACGGTGAGTTCTACTTTATTGAAATGAATACCCGTATTCAGGTAGAACACCCGGTGACGGAAATGATCACTGGCGTTGATTTGATCAAGGAGCAACTGCGCGTTGCGGCAGGTCAGCCATTATCCTATACCCAGGAAGACATCAAGATTGCCGGTCACGCCATTGAATGTCGTATCAATGCCGAAGATCCTCGCACCTTTATTCCTTCACCGGGTAAGATTACCCGTTTTCATCCTCCGGGAGGCAATGGTGTGCGTTGGGATTCTCATATTTATGCCGACTATGCCGTACCTCCTCATTACGATTCCATGGTGGGCAAGTTGATCACTTATGGTGATAACCGTGACGTTGCCATTGCCAGAATGCGCAATGCCTTGGGTGAGCTGGTGGTAGACGGCATTAAAACCAATATAGCGCTGCATCAGGATATATTGAACGATCAGGGCTTTGTTAATGGCGGTGCCAATATTCATTACCTTGAGCAAAAACTAGCTGAAAATGAATAGATAAAGCAGGCTACGCCTAACTAGCTTAAAATGAAAAAAAGCCTCGAATATTTCGGGGTTTTTCTTTTTATAAAGGCTAGACTAGAGGCTATGTTAAGAAGAAAAGTTAATCCACTGCAGCCTCAAAGTGAAAACCTCCTTAGCGTTAGCGACAAGGAGGCGAGCTCATTTCAAATTGATTTTGACTACAAGCTTCAAACCCTGATCCGCATCATGTGGATTTCAGCCTTTTTTACCTTGCTGTTTGCCATCATGTACTCTCTCGGCATCAATGAAATAGGTCGAGTCCACGCCACGGTAGATTATGGTTATGCCGCCTTCTCTATCTGCCTGGCCCTATACCTGGAAAAGCACACACACCACTTCAAGCCCGTGCTCTATATTTTTCTTAGCCTGTGTTTTGCTGCCTGTTTCTCTGCCCTGATAAATGTGGCTAACGACGAATACAGGGGCATATGGTTTCTGCTCCTGATCCTGGTGGCATTTTTGTTTGGCGGCAAAACCGTTGGTTACCCTATTACCCTAGTGTCATTGCTGGCCATTATCCTAAATAATATCTATAACCCGGATAAATTCAGTGCCGTCGCACTCTCAAGCATCAGTATCGCCATGATTGTGTTGGCATTGATTTTAGCGACCTTTACCGCCCAGGTTGAAAGGTATATCCGCCAGCTGGATAAACAGAAAGCCGAGCTGAACTATCTGGCAAACAAGGACCCCCTGACCGGTGTGCTGAGTTCGGCAATCTATGATCAACTGGGCAAAAAATTGCTGACCAATGCCAAATCTCATAATGAGGACTTATCCATTCTGTACGCCGATATAGATCATTTCCAACAGGTCAATGAAAAATTTGGCCACCAGGTTGGCGACCTGGTGTTGCAACATGCAATAGATATCACCAACAGTATATTGCACGAAAATGACGTGCTCGCCCGAATTGGCGGAGAAGAATTTTGTATCATATTGCCCGGTGCCGACGAGCTAACCGCCTATAACCTTGCGGTTAAAATTAAGGATGCCATTCGCAATGGCTTTTATGAGCACAATGGGGAAATGATTTTTATCACCATGAGCATAGGGCAGGCATCGTTAAATGAATCAGACCAGGAAATGCGTTCAATACAAATCAGGGCAGACAAAGGTTTGGCCAAAGCAAAACGACTGGGGGGCGATATGGTCAAAACATTTGAAGTTGAAGAAGATAAACAAATTGAGACCACTGATTTTTTTAGCGGACAATGTTAAAATAAGCCCTCATTAACCTAAGCCTTTGTATTTATGACAACACCTTTAGAAAAGCCTATAGCTCCCGCCGATGATGACTGTTGCGGTGGTGGTGCCTGCAACCCTTGCGTCTGGGATCACTATTATGCCGAATTGCAGAAATGGCGAATTGCCCAAGCAAAACTTAATGAAGCGTCTCAGCAGGCACCTGAACCACAATAATCCAGATCCAATGATTAGGCCATAAAGATTACCGCCCTGACTAACTTGCCGATACCGTCGGCCGCTGCCGAAATGGAATCAGCCAGCATATAGGCGGGTGTCGTTACCACCTTATTATCCATATCCATCACTATATCGGTAACATTGCACTCTTCGTGGCTTAATCCCATAGACTCAAGAGATTCGGCAACTCCTTTATCCATGCCTATGGTTCCCTTGATCCCCTGGCCATAAATCAAGGGCAACATCGCAGGTGCTATACACATATAACCGGCTGGCTTGCCCACTTTGGCAAAACTTTGACAAGCAGTTAATACACTTTCATCCATGGAACATTCATTGCCTTTAATGGCAAAGTCACAAAGGTTTTTCGCCGCGCCAAAGCCACCCGGTAAAATCAGGGCATCAAAGTCTTCGACCCTGAGTTCGGCAATGTCTTCAATATCGCCGCGTGCAATCCTGGCGGATTCAACCAAAACATTACGTGTTTCCGCTTCACTGACCTCCCCGGTCAGGTGGTTAATCACGTGATGCTGATTAATGTTAGGGGCAAAGCAACGGTATTTTGCTTCATTTTGCTCGATCGCCAACAGGGTCAAAACCGCCTCATGAATTTCGCTGCCGTCATAAACACCACAACCACTGAGGATCACTGCTACTTTTTTCATTATCTTTCCTTACAAATCAATAAAATTGCTAGTATTTTACTCTAGAGGCTGTTTATCTTTCTCGGTTAATTTTTGTTCGAGATAAAAGCGTTTTAGTCGCGGCGAGCAGTGTGTCGCCTAGTCATTCTAAGCAAATACTGCTCAACAAAGAATAAAACGCTTTTAGCCGAACCTTTCAGGCAGCGTTTGTTGGCTATTTCTACGGCGTTTTATGAAACACGTCCATGTGTTTCACCAAGTACTTGGCCAGCTAACGCTGTTCAACTGGGTTCCTAACCCAGTTGTCGCCTTTTTATGTAGAATTACTACACGACAAAGGCTCTGCCTTGTATAAATTGCCAACAAACTGCTGCAAAAATAATCTCGAAAGATAAACAGCCTCTAAGATACCACTGAGACAAGAGCACAAGTAGTACGGCCCCTCACATAAGCATAGCAAAAGGCAGCGCCGTACCATTGTAAAATGGCGTTAAGTATGGGGCCAGCCAGGGCACCAATACCAAATATCAGGGTACCGACAGATACATATCAATGGCCAGGGGCGACATGGCAATGATGGCGGCAAGCAAAGGCAATAAGTGCTTAAGCGAGATATCCGCCGCTCGCTTAGCTGGGCTGTCTGTCATATGTCTTCCTGCTAGTTTTCCTGGCTTTCCCTGACAAGTTCACCCAGTACTTTAATGGCTTGCTCGATTCGCTCACACCACTGAACGCCAAAACTAATCCTCATATAGTTCCTGTATTTGCCGGAAGGTGAAAATACTACGCCGGGCGCAAAGCTGACCCCCTTGGCAATGGCCGGCTCAAACAACCTGCTAGTGTCGACATGTGAGCGGCAACGAATCCATAGCACACTACCGCCCTGGGGCCTGGAAATACACACTTCCGGTGGAAAATTTTCTGCGATCAGTGCGCGCATGCGCTCACAATTGTAAATCAGCTTTTTGCGCAATACCTGCAGGTGGCGATCATATTCGCCACTCATCAAGTACTCGGTCAATGTCCATTGCTGCAACATGGGAGTCGAACAGGACTGGGCGCGCTTGATACGCTTGGCCTGCTCTTCGTATTTTCCCGGGATCAACCAGCCGACGCGATAACCGGGAGCTGCGGTCTTGGAAAATGACGAGCAGGTCATGACCAGGCCTTTCTCGGAATACAGCTGGGCCGGCTTGGGGCGACTTTCGGTAAAGTAAAGATCGCTATAAACATCATCCTCGATCAGTGGGATATCGTGCTGCTCCAGCAGCTGTACCAAGTCTTGCCGCTGCTCGTCCGTCATCATTGAGCCAAGCGGGTTATTGATGGCGGTTGAAAATAGACAGGCCCTGACCGGATGCTGCCGTATCATTTGCTCCAGTTCGCTGATACAAACACCGTCTTCTGTGCAGGTATATACCTCCAGCGCCTTCATGCCCAAACTTTCGATCAGCTCGATAATGCCAAAAAAGCAGGGTGATTCCACCGCAATCACATCGCCCCTTTGTGCCACACATTGCAATGCAATCGACAGGGCCTCCTGAGCGCCATTGGTGATGACAATGTCGTCCGGGTTAACATCCACCCCCTGATCCTGATAGCGAAACGCCAGCTGGGTTCTCAGTTTGGGATCTCCGTTTACCGGTCCATAGCTGACGGCTTTCTCGGCAACCTTGCTGATCACAGAGCGCATCAGGCGTGCCAGTGCCTTATCCGGCGGATGAGTATTGACGGGATTGGAAATGCCCAGCGCCACCGTATCCGGAATATGGACCGCTTCATGCACTTGCTCTATCAAGCTGCGGCACTTGACTTCAACCGGTTTACAGCAGGCCCATTTGCTGCGCATGGGTAACAGGGTCCTTGCCTGCTGCGCCTTAAGGTAGTAACCGGATTGCGGCCGGGCACATATGGTGCCCTGCCGCTCCAGCTCAATATAGGCCTGCTTCACGGTCGGCACACTGATTTCAAACTGACGGCTCAACTTTCTTAGGCTGGGCAACTTGTCCCCTGGCCTTAAGGTGCCTAGACTCCTTTGTTTTTCAATGAAATCTATCACCTGTTGATAGAGGAATTCATTGGAGCTTTTATCTAACAAACGCATAAACTGTATAGGTTACATTTTCGTATTTCTGTATATGTTATTAAAACAAAAGATCGATAAACTGTCTATCCGTAAGCAGAGTCAATCAGGATTCAGGCTTGCAGGAAATTATTATTAACCAAGTTCAATGGGTGGTTTAAACACTAAAAACTCAATACTCGTATCAAGGAGATCATCATGACATTTTTCTACATTATCAAAACGCTAATCCTAAAATGGATTAACAGGGTTTCAAAAACCGGCATCGCCACAGATCTTCTTATACATGAAATACCCGCCATGGCCACGTCAAAGCGTCGCAAGGAAATAGTGGATAACAACTGCTGTTCGCAAACCTAGATAGGGATAAGGCCTAATATGAACAATACCTTTTTATATATAGTCACGGTGGCCATCTGGGGATCGACCTGGATTGCCATTAACTACCAGCTGGGAGAAGTCGCCCCTGAAGCCTCTCTGGTCTACCGTTTTGGACTGGCCGCCTTCATTTTGATGATGTTTTGTCAAATTAAAAAACTGCCGATGAGGTTCCCGATTAAACATCACCTGCTGTTTTTGGCCTTTGGCATAACCCTGTTTGGCTGCAATTATTATCTGCTCTACCTGGGACAGCAGTACATAAATTCGGCGCTGACCAGCATTGCCTTCTCTACCTTGATGCTGGTCAATATCGTCAATGCCAGAATTTGGTATAAAACCGCCATCAGTAAACAGGTGTACTACGGCGGCGCCCTAGGGCTATTTGGCATAGTCACCCTGTTTTGGCCGCAAGTGAGCAATGTCGATTATGGCAGGGAAACCCTGTTGGGACTCGGCCTGTGCCTATTGGGAACCCTCTTTGCCTCGGCCGGCAATATGATTTCCATCAAGAATCAGCAACAGAGCCTGCCGATAGTGCAGTCGAATGCCTGGGGCATGACCTATGGCGCGCTGTTTATGGCAGTTATGGTACTGATACAGGGGAAAAGTTTCACCTTTTCATGGACCTTCCCCTATATCAGCTCCTTAATCTATCTGTCGCTATTTGGCTCGGTTATCGCCTTTGGCTGTTACCTGAGCCTGCTCAGTAAAATCGGGGCCCATAAGGCATCATATGCCTCGATTATGTTTCCGGCGGTGGCTGTGGTTATCTCAACCTTTGTTGAGGGTTTTGTCTGGAATACCTACACCTTTGTCGGTTTCGGCTGCATGGTACTTGGCAACCTGGTGGTGTTATCTCGGGTTAAGCCCGCCAACAAACGAGCAGTGAGCAAGCTTGCGCTAAAACCAGAAACCGCCGGGGCAACCTAACTAGCGTTTTTATTTATGCTTTTTATAAAACTATGCACCACGGCATGAAGACTCCTTCCCTTCATGCCGTTTTTTTTGCTTAGAACCTGTTGACCTAGCCACCAATAGGCGAACCTGGCGGTAACGAAATCTTAGTTTTAGGTATTACGACTTTGTCATGATTCAGGCCATACTCTATCTGCTCCTTTAGCATAAACAGCTGAGCAGAAAGTTTTTTATAACGCCTGGCATCATGGTTATCATCCAGCCACTGCTTAGCCTTGTTTAATTGTCTATAGACCTGGGCACGCACCTCGGTTACCAGGTCTTTCTGGTGCCAAAGCGTCAATAATGAGTCTACCACTTGCTGATTAATCCTTTGCTGTATCAGTAAGGCCAGGCCCTTTTCCGCTGGCCGATAGAGAGTCTTTTCCAGTAACAGTGACAATAAAGCACCAACGTCCGGATTATCTTGGTCCATGGCCGCGTGTTGCTCAAGCCGGGCCAGGCGCTGGGCATTCAATAATAAATTCAAGGTATGGCTGATACTCGCCTCGGCAGCAGTAACGGGATCAAAGCTTGGCCCGGTTTTAGACTGAAAGCTCTCACGATCACGGGAATAGCCATAGGCTTTGGGCGGGATCAGGGAAATTAAGTCCTCGGAAATAGTCAGCAAATCCGTATTCAGGGTGGCAATTAGTGCCTCAAGCGCCTGTTGCTGCTCCCTGCCACTAACCTTTTCTACTCCCCTAGCCTCTATATTTCCCTTAACTTCGTAGCTGTAGTCAATCCCAGCCACCAGCTTGGCAACCGCTTCCACCTGATAACGATGAAAGTTGTATATGGGTACTAATACTTGCTCTATTTCAGACAAAGGAGTTCCTGTTGAAATAGAATTTAAGCCTAAGCCGGTCAACGCCTTTGCCCTAACTTGTAACACACCTTGTAATTCTTTCACCGCACTTTCACCATTGTCCCAGAGATGGGCCTGGGCATGTCCGCCGGCGGTTGGCCTGGCATCGGGATCGGAAATATAGGCCAGCCCCTGTTTTTGAGCCTTGGCCACCAAAGATAATAAATACTTACTTTCATTTTTATCGTCAGTGGAACCATAACCATAGGCAATGGCAAATTTATCCCATGCCCCTATATCCTCGGCATAGGCCCGGGATAAATCCACCTCTCCGTCGGTGAGTTTAATTAAAGGATGGGGATAATCCATAACGGACGCGCGATTATTACCGCTGGCGGCGAAGTTATGAGCCAAGCCCAAGGTATGGCCGACCTCATGTGCCGACAACTGGCGAATGCGCGCCAGAGCCATTTCTTTCATGGCCTGGGTATTTTCTTGCTGGTTATCCCGGGTAAAAGGCGAGGTCAGCCCCAAGGCAATCAGGTAGTCCTGACGTACCCTGAGCGACCCCAGGGTGACATGCCCCTTGATGATCTCTCCGGTACGAGGGTCAATAACCGAAGAGCCATATGACCAGCCACGAGTGGCCCTGTGCACCCATTGGATAACATTGTATCTGACATCCATTGGGTCGGCGCCTTCCGGCAGGATCTTGATCTGAAAGGCATTTTTATAGCCAATGGCAGAGAACGCCTGATCCCACCACAGTGCCCCTTCAATTAAGGCAGAACGCACAGGCTCTGGCACTCCCGCATCGAGATAATAAACAATAGGCGCAACCGCCTCGCTTAGCTCGGCTCCCGGTTGCTTTTTCATTAGCCGATGACGTGGAATAAGGCGGTTAATCAAGGGCTCATCGATGGCACTGGCATAATCGGCATATTCTACCGGCCAGTAACCGCTATAGGGATGGAATGCACGCGCCTGGTAACCCTCTTTAGGCAAACGGATCAGGGAATGATGGAGCTTGACGGATACCGCCCGCTGATCCGGTGTCACTGAGCGCAGGTGTTTCCCGGCACCTGAGCCAGTATAAGTGACGGTCGCCTCAAACTCGGTATTATCCGGAAATGCCTTCGATCTCTCTATGTATAAACCGCTGCGGCTTGCATCTATTTTGTAGCTACCCTGCTTGGTGCGCTTTAGCGTCTCGGCAAGATTATGGATATCCGACAATAAGAACGGCGTGTAATCAATCAAGACCCGCTTGTCCTGCTGACTTTCACTGCTGACCTTAAAGCCCCAGATAACCGAACTGGCAAATGCCTCGGTTATTGCTTGCTGCTCCAAGGGGTTGGCTGAATTTGCCCGGTAGTAGGTATTTAACTGGCGTAAAAAGACCTTATCCCCTACCCGCTCAAATTTTACCAGCCGGGTATCTCCAAGCTGGCCACGATCCAGGCCAATATCATTAGAGCCTATCCCCTCGGGCAAGCTGCTTTGAAAAATAAACTCCTGCTCAAATTGCTTTATTTCCAGATAAACCTTGCCTTTGGCCTCGTCATGATAAAAAGAGAAAAAGCCTGAATGCAGCTTTTTATCCTTGATAAAATCACTGAAGTTACCACTGGCCTGTACCGGCAATACGAGACAGGCCAGGAGTAAAAAAAGGTTACGCAATACAATCATTAGTGATCCTTAGCTTAATAATATTTTTACTGAAAATAACAGCAAAATTGCTATAATTGCCGGCGAAAGTACTGCTGTATGATTTCACTGGAAGTGATCAACAACAGACTTAATGCGTCCGTCAGTACAAGACACTGGCAATAATATAAAATATACACTTTAAGCAATTAGGTAATCCTATGCAACGACTAGCACCAGCATTACGTGAAGATAATGTTCCCCTAGACCTCATTTCCTTGATAAAAACCGTATTGGCGGCAACAAAAGAAATTTCCTTTCGTGTTAGTCAGGCTCACCTGGGCGGGCTGATGGGTTCTACCCTTGATGAGAATATCCAGGGCGAAGTGCAAAAAAAGCTTGATGTGGTCGCCAATGAGCTGTTCAAAGATATTTTGCTTGAGTCCGGCTTTGTTAAGGCCATCTCTTCCGAGGAAGAAGACTCATCCGTACCTGGTGATCAGAACGGCAAATTTATCGTATCCTTTGATCCGCTGGACGGCAGTTCCAATATAGATATTAACTCGCTAATCGGCACCATCTTCTCCATTCACGAGGCGCCGGCCGAGCTGGATGCCAGCGACCCGGATATGTTTAAACAGGCGGGCAACAAGCAGGTATGTGCCGGTTATGTCTTGTACGGCCCCTCCACCATGTTGGTGATGACCACAGGTAAAGGCACCCATTTCTATGTGCTGGATCGCACTCATGGCGGCTACCTGCTGGTAGAGCGAAATGTCCAGGTGCCTGCAGATACTCAGGAGTTTGCCATCAATATGTCAAACCAGCGTTTCTGGCAAAAACCAATGCAGAATTATATCAATGATCTGGTGGCCGGCGATACCGGGCCTCGTGGCAAGAACTTTAATATGCGCTGGATTGCCGCCATGGTGGGAGATATTCACCGCGTACTGACCCGTGGCGGTATTTTTACCTATCCGGCAGACAATAAAAATCCGGAAAAACCTTACAAGCTACGTTTGATGTATGAAGCCAATCCTATGAGTTTTCTGGTTGAGCAGGCCGGTGGCCTGGCCATGACCAGCCAGGGCCGCATCATGGACATTGAGCCCGACAGCATTCACCAAAGAGTGGAAGTCATCATGGGCTCGAAGAACGAAGTGGAAGCCTGCCTAAGCTACTATAAGTAAGCCTTCACCTGGCGCATAGCCCTGGGTTATGCGCCAGTTTCTCACCCTTTATTGCCCTTATGCCTGCGCTGTAGATAAAAGCAGCAATTATTATACTTTTCTCCTATGTTATCCCGGCACGATTTTGGTAGAATGTGCGCCAACTAGAGGAGATTATTTTTTATGCCAGCTTATGTTGTGGGACACAAGATCCCTGATTCCGACTCAATTTGTTCAGCCATTGCCTTATCCTATCTAAAAACCACCTTAGGTGAAGAGACAGTACCCGCCCGTCTAGGAGAGTTGTCACCCGAAACCTTGTTTATTTTGGATAAATTCGGCTTTGAGCAACCTGAACTTAAAACAAGCTATGCTGGAGAAAGCCTGTATATAGTAGATCACTCAGATCGCGTACAGGGCCCCGACGATATTGATGACGCGACTATTTTAGGCATTATCGACCATCATAAACTGGGCGATATCACCACTTCGGCACCGCTTGAATGTTGGATCCGCCCGGTTGGCTGTACCAATACCATTATCAAGATGATGTATGATTTTCACGGGGTAGAAATCCCTAAAAACATCGCCGGCGCCATGATGTGTGCCATCTTAAGCGATACCGTGATATTCAAATCCCCAACCTGCACCACGGCCGATATCAAGTGCGTAGAAGCCCTGGCCGAAATTGCGGGTATTCAAGATCCGCAGGCACTTGGCATGGAAATGTTCAAGGTTAAATCTGCCGTCGAAGGCACACCGGCCCGTGATCTGGTATTACGTGACTTTAAAGACTTTGATATGAACGGCAACCTGGTGGGTATTGGCCAGCTGGAAGTTATCGATCTGGCCATTTTTGACAATATCAAGGCAGATCTTGAAGCTGATATCGCGGCGTTAAAGGCAGAAGGTAAGCGTCATTCGGTATTACTGCTATTAACCGACATCATGAAGGAAGGCTCGGAAATGTTAGTGGTCAGTGATGACGACAGCCTCACCGAAAGAGCCTATGGCAAGGCCAGCATTGACGGTAAGGTATGGTTAGACGGCGTACTGAGCCGTAAGAAGCAAGTAGTGCCGCCTCTGCAGGAATCCTTCGCCTAACAAAAGTTCTCCTATGCCGGGCAAGCTTTGCCCGGCAGTATTTCCGGTTATCCTTAATTTCCAACAATTTCTTCCTCAAATTCGCCACCTGTTGCAAAATTGCTCAAACTTGATACCAGTGTTATGCTCAAATTGGTTGTTAACTTATTTTTAACAAATATTCTTTGTCTGTTTGATTGCACAGTGTTAAAACAAAGTTAGCAGGATCGCTATCAGGAGAATTTATGAAAACCCTATTGCTTCCACTTTTAATGCTCGCCAGCTTTATGCTATCAGCCACAGAAGTCAGTCATATACAGCTGAGCAAGGCCCAAGCAGCTACAAGTAAACTTGATATCAACGCCTTAACAGCAAATACCAATCAGATAGCGCAAGCACTTACCGACTTAAATTCACCCGCAGCATCGATTATGGCAAAGTCACTGCTGTTAAAAGGGTTAAGGCATACAGAACCGACAGCAGAACAATCTGCCTGGGTCAAGGAACAGCTGGGCTCATCCGACAAACTGGAAATTGCCAACCCGGATCACCCGAGACAAAAACTCGAACTCATCAATATTGCCCGGCAGGCAAAAAATACCCTGTTTCAGTGGCAAGTGAATAAGAAAAGCGCTCAAATCCTGGCTAGCTGGACCATTCAAAATTGGCATTGGCCTGAGTTTCTGGCTGATCCGACAGAAGTTGACTATCGGGCTGTGGCTCAAGCCATTGGCTCAACAGATAGGCAAACTGTTAGCTGGCTCCAGGACCTGTTAACCGAACAGGCACTTAAACAGGCAAGCAACCGACTATTGACCCTATTGATAGCCGAGCAGGTAGATAATCACTTGCTTAATCGGCTGTGGACTAATCCCACGGATCAATATAGCTATCAGATGCTGCAAAGAATTCATACGCTGTTACCGGCAGAGCAGGCGATTGGCCAGCTCAAGGCCGCCAGCCAACAAGCGAACCTGCTCTCACAGTCATTACTGCTACTAACGAAGAATTTTCAACGGGTGCCCAGTGCCCAAAACTTCCTGATTGAAAAGCTGCAACAGCCGCAATCCAGCTGGCATGCGGCGGCAGCCCTATCGCAAGTCTCGGATAAAAACCTGATACGGAAAATACGGCACCTGGCAGACTCTTCAAACTCAGGCGCTATTCAATTTGCAGCCCAACAGCTCACCCTGGAGTAGCCTAAATGAAATACTGGTTAACCGCTTTATGCCTGATGACTCTCTCTTTAATGGCGGCAGAGTTTACCTATACGGAAAATGACAATAGCGGCAATAATGTTGCCTTGGGATACCCTGTGCCTTTGCCCATCGACTCATTAACCCCCATCGACGGTTTTAGAAGTTATAACAGCCTGAACCTGCGTCATAAGCAACTGGCGGAGCAGGCAGACTGGATAATCCCCTTAAACCTGGGAACAACCATTGTTCAGCGCACCATCTGGGGATATATGATCTCGGATAGCGACAATACCACCCAAGGCGGTGCGCTTGAAGGCAGTGCCCTGATCAATGGCGGCATCCATGCCAGAGAGTGGCAATCGCCGGAAGCGGTCACTGGCTATATGGAAAGGCTTTTCGAGCAACAGGACAAACAGCATATCGAACAGTATATTCTGGAAAATTTGAACCTGGTGCTTATTCCCATATTAAATATCGACGGATTTCTACAAACCCAAAGATACCCAAACATGATCACCAGCACACCGGATTATCCAAGAGACGGTAGGATGCGGCGTAAGAATATGCGAGAGGTAGATGAAGTACTATCCACAGAAAATGACAGCCTGCTGGGGGTGGATCTTAACCGTAATAACAACCCTTACTGGGCAACCAGTCCAAATAACAGTTCAGACGATAATACCTCCATTGTTCACCACGGCAGCGGGGCGGCGTCCGAACCCGAAACTCAGGCCTTGCAGAATGCCGCCGTGCAGGCGGGAGAGGACAGGCTTCGTTTTTATACCGATACCCATTCCTTTACCCAGATATACTTTACTCCCATGACAGGCGACCAGAGGCGTGATGCTATTACGGCAAACCTGGCTGGCATAATGCGCGCCGCCAATGATTATAAATACCGATATGGCCCCTGGGAAGCAGGTTCAGGCATTGGAGCTACGGATGAATACTTTGCCCATACCTACCAAATTCCTTCCTATACATTGGAAATTGAACCCTTAAACTCGGGAGCAGATTATGGTGGCAATGGCGTCTCCCATGACGGTTTTATCCTACCTGCCTCAGAAGTCAGCCGAATGCGCCAGGAAACTTCAGCCGCCACTATGGCTGGCCTCTACGCCATGGCGGAAGTGCCATTTTTACAGGAAATCAAAATCTTGCAGGGCGAGGAAATAATATTTCATCAGGCCTGGCAGGTATCCAATGGTGAGAGAAACCTTGTGGTTCTGCAAAACAGTGAACTGGTGGCAGATACTGAATACCAGCTAATCACTATTTTTAACAAGCCGATGCGGCAACTAGACAATGATCAGGTCAGCAACTTTGCTGGCTTATCGACGGTATCTGACATCAGCCTGGAGTGGCAAATAAAGTCAGGAGAGAATCAGGAAACCCATGCCATAGATACTTCTTCTGGGCAATGGCTCACCAATGACTTTAGCCGCTATAAAACCGACAGCTATCAAGTGAGCTTTTCGCTACCGGCCGGCTTTGATTGGAATGGCACCAGCCTTTTGGCGTTAAACATACAAACCACAGATATGACGGGACAGGCACTGGATACCAATCCGGCCACGGTTACCGACTGGCAATCAGGTCACTGGACTAATTACGAAGACAGCCATGGCGAACTCACGGATACCGGCGGTACAGATAAATCAATGCGCTTGATAGATGATGGTAGCGATCTATACCCAGATGATACCCCAAACCCAGTCGAACCCGTGGAGCCCGAAACGCCGGAGCCTGGCTCAGGGGGAGGCAGCCTTTCCTGGTTGGGCCTGCTATTGCTCTTGATGGCGAATCGAAAAAGCTTGGTTTCAAACGCCTAGTAACACAAAAAAGCCCGGTAAATTTACCGGGCTTTTTATTCTCTAACAGTTAAGATTTTGAATTATACCAATTGAAATAATAAATTGACCAACTTAGAGCTTCATTAGCAAGTTTAGAACAAACAAAATTATTTAAATATAGTCGCTCTATATTTCATTAATTTTGTGAAGTTATCAGCTTGCTAATGAACTCCCAAAGGGCGAGTTTAAAAGGCTTACATGCTTACGTTTTGATTTTGACAAGGACCCTACATGGATGTAGGTAATTAGACAATGCAGGAGCAATTGTCCTGAATAACCATTCTCTCAATCAATGCCTTGCCTCTCAG
>Ga0213832_1000555_pt1 | contig 21966 bp, 21 predicted proteins | sample SWATP13_FD_161660 | JGI IMG/M metagenome (GOLD analysis project Ga0213832, IMG submission 161660) | Coastal seawater microbial communities from Marineland, Florida, United States - SWA TP1 #3 | ecosystem: Environmental > Aquatic > Marine > Coastal | place: USA: Florida | collected 2016-08-06 | reverse complement strand
GGTCACAATCAGTGCTATACAGCAAAGCCGAAAGACAATGCGGTTATAATTATTGTTGTCCATATTGTGTGTCCTGTGTGTTCTATTGTTGTCGGTTTTATAAACCTAAAATTCGATTATTACGCTCGGTGTTTGTTGCGCCACTGGCAAAATCGTCAAAGGCTTTGTCTGTTGGATTTATTAAGTGGGCTTTAATAAACTCAGCGCCTTCTCTTGCCCCATCTTCTGGGTGCTTTAAGCAGCATTCCCATTCAAGTACAGCCCAACCATCAAAACCATATTGCGTTAACTTGCTGAAGATTTGCTTAAAATCTACTTGGCCATCTCCTAAAGAACGAAAACGTCCTGGTCGGTCTTGCCAGTTTTGAAAACCGCCATAAACACCTGAGCGGCCATTTGCGATAAATTCGGCATCTTTGACATGAAACGCCTTAATGCGCGAATGATAGATATCGATAAACGCTAAATAGTCGAGCTGTTGCAATACAAAATGGCTCGGATCATAAAGAATATTAACGCGCGGATGATTATTGGTTGCTGCTAAAAAGCGCTCAAATGTCACACCATCATGTAGGTCTTCACCCGGATGCAATTCATAACACACGTCTACGCCATGCTCGTCAAAGCAATCTAAAATAGGTAACCAACGCTTAGCAAGTTCACTAAAGCCTTGTTCAACAAGTCCCTGCGGACGCTGTGGCCACGGGTAAAAGGTATGCCATAAAAAAGAACCCGAAAAAGTCGCATGAGTTGTTAACCCCAGGTTCTTACAGGCTTTAGCAGCTAGCATCAGTTGCTGGGTTGCCCACTTAGTACGGGCAGCTGGGTTACCTTTTACATGCTCTGCGGCAAAGTTATCAAACATTTCATCGTACGCAGGGTGCACAGCAATTAACTGGCCTTGCAAATGGGTTGATAGCTCTGAAATTGTAAGTCCATACTCTGTGGCAATACCAGTGACTTCATCGCAGTATTGCTGACTTTGGGCGGCTTTTTCTAAATCGAAAATCTCAGGGTTTGAGGTAGGTACTTGAATCGCTTTGTAACCTAAACCGCTTGCCCACTTACATAAGCCACGAAGGCTATTAAAGGGGGCTTCTTTAGAAATAAACTGCGCCAAAAAAATTGCTGGCCCTTTGATTTTATTCATTCTTTATTATCCAATCTGTAATTTGTGCCACTTAATGTCTTGCTTTGCTGAAGCAACTACGTGCTCAATAAACGCCATACCACGCACAGCTTCATTGATGCCAGGCACATCAAATGCTGAGTTTGTTGCTCTATCGCCTTGTTTAAATGCATGAATTTGTGCTGCAAAATTGCTGTAGATATTAGCAAATGCTTCAAGGTAGCCCTCTGGGTGACCAGCAGGGGCGCGCAGTGCGTTTTGTGTGTCAGGGTGTAATTCACCCACACCCGCTCGCAGTAAAATAGAGGGTTGGTTGTGACCACGCAGCCATAAACTATTAGGCTCAAGCTGTGACCATTCAAGGCTTGCCTTGTCGCCGTAAATACGTAGCCGTAAGTTGTTTTCATCGCCAATAGCGATTTGGCTTGCCAGTAAAACGCCTTTACAACCATTATTGAATCTAAGTAGCACGGTGCCATCGTCATCAAGGGCGCGACCTTCAACCACATGGTTTAAATCGGCGCAAAGCTCGGTGATTTCGAGATCAGAGACATATTCGGCTAAGTTAGCTGCATGCACGCCAATGTCGCCCATACAACAACTAATGCCAGCCTTGCTGGTGTCTAAACGCCAGCTAGCTTGTTTTGAGCCTTCGTCTTCACTGTGTGCTAACCAACCTTGGGTGTACTCAACAATCACTTTACGTATAGTGCCAAGCTCACCGGCTTTAATGCGATGTTTGGCCTCTTTGACCATAGGGTAACCTGTGTAAGTGTGGGTTAACCCATATAAAACCTGCTGCTTTGCAATGATGGCTTGTAATTGCTCTGCTTCTGCGAGAGTGAGCGTTGCGGGTTTATCTGATAGCACATGAAAACCATGTTCAAGCGCCATTTTTGCGACCGGAAAATGCAAATGGTTGGGTGTTACAATAGCCACAAAGTCGATACGCTCATCAGTGGGTAATTTTGCTTCTTCGGTAAATAAGCTTTGGTAACTGTCGTAGCAACGACTGCTATCAAGCCCGAGTAGTTCGCCAGTTGCTTTACATTTGTTTGCATCTGAACTGAATGCGCCTGCAACAAGCTCAATCATTCCGTCTAACCGCGCTGCAATTCGATGAATAGCGCCAATGAAGGCACCATCGCCACCGCCTACCATTGCCATGCGGATCTTAGCTTTGCTCATCTTAAGCGCTCCTAGTTTAAATAGCGTTTGTTACTGTTAATATCATGTTATTGATAATAGGAAAGCTTGAGCAATAAGCGCTAATAAAAATTCGGTTGACAATGCAACAAAATCGGCGTTTAAAATATATAGGGTTGTTCTTTATTGAGACAAAATTAAGCGATGGATATTCAAGAAATAATAAAAAAAGCTGGCGTAAATCAGCTAATTGCTGCATTTGATTTACTGCCAGATATCCTCTTTTGGGTAAAAGACACAGACAGTAGAATTTTGCATTGTAATCAGCATTTTATTGAGCATCAGGGTTATAAAACACTGGAGCAAATATTGCTAAAAACAGACTTCGATTTTTCGCCAAAGCACCTCGCGTTTCAGTACGTCAATGACGATAAACGAGTGATGGAAGGCTACATAGTAACTGACCGTTTAGAGCTTAACCAAACCCAACAAGGTGAGCTTGGTTGGTTTTCAACGTCAAAGCATGCTCTAAAAGATCATGATGGCAATGTGATTGGCACCTATGGTGTGACTCGGCACTTACAAAAAACCTCAAAAGCACTTTCTCATGTAAGAGCAATTGAAGAGCCGGTAAAATTTATTCGCGAGCATTATCATCGTCAGATCAGTATTGATGAATTAGCAGAGCTTGCACACTTGTCGGTAAGTGCTTTAGAGCGTCGCTTTAAAAAACACTTAGCAAAAACACCCAATCAATTCATTAATGAAGTGCGTCTCGAAAATGCTCGTAAGCTGCTGATTGAAACACAGCTACCCATTTCACAAGTCGCTTATCAGTGCGGCTTTTCTGAGCCGAGTTACTTCAGCAAACAATTTCGGCGTTTGTTTGGTGAAATTCCCTCACAAATGCGCTCACAACTCGGCGATTAAATTGCCGCTCTTGCCATTAAAATAGCCCCTTGCTCAGCACTGGCAAGGGCGGGGATTAAACGCGCTTTACTGGCATCAGTTAAATAAGGCGTGATGGCACTGGCAATGCCGCCCATCAAGGTAACGTTTTCAATACCTTGTTTTTCAAAGTAAGCGATATAGCGGGTAATGTATGCGCACGCTTCATTTATTAATTGCTGACAAAAAGCGTCATCAGAATAGCTAAAAACCAGCGGTGCAAATTTGGCGAGCTCAACAGGGCGTGCTGATATTAAACGCTGACTTAACGCTTGGCTTGAGTTGCAGTTAAGCTGGGTGAGCAGGGTATCTACAGCAGCGGAACTTTTCGCAACACCATCAAGTACTTCAAATGCTTTACGGCAAAGTTGTAAGCCTAACCAACCACCACTGGCACCATCGCTCAGCAATAAACCATAGCCTCCCAATTCACTAAATTGGTTTTGCTGTTGGTAGCCTGCACAAAAGCCGGTGCCAATAATAATCACCGCGCCATCATGGTGTTGGTGTGCGCCTTTACACGCAATCAGCATATCTGTTGAAAGAGTAAACTTAGCAAAAGGGTGCTGCCATTTGGTCATGGCTTGATAGGCAGAGTCGATATTGGCACCGGCAAGCCCAGCATGCACATAGGTGTTTTTGAGCTCGCTTAAGGCAAGCCCTGCCTCATGAAAAGCAAGCTCAGTGGCGTGCAGTATTGAGTCTTGGCTTTGTTGACAGCTGGTGGCCACGTTTGCTGAGCCACTTATGGCTTCGCTAAGCAAAGAGCCATTTTCGTTTTCTAAACGAACTTTACACTTACTGCCACCGCCATCAATACCTAAAAAATACGTTGCTTTTTTCGCCATGCTTAATCCTTTGAAAGTAGCTTATAGATAGCCTCAGCGTTAATTGCACCTTGTGCGTTATGCACGCAAGAGTGTACATGCACAGATGCATTTGCTGAATGGTTTCTTATTAATTGCCAAAAAGCTTCCGCGTTTTCTAGGGTAACGCCGCCACCCATAACAATTTCTATTTGATTGGCGCTCTGCGCTAAATATGTGTTGAGCTGATTTAGACCATCAACGGCACTTTGCCCGCTTTGCCACGGCGTGCCTGATGTTAATATACGGTCAACTCCTAAGCTAATGAGTGTATCAAGTGCGCATAACGGGTTTGTAAGGGTATCGAATGCACGGTGAAAGGTCACCATTAAGCCATGCTGTTTAGCTGTGGCAACTAAAGAGCGAGTCACGTTTAAATCAAGTTTTCCTTGTTTGACTGCACCCAATACTACCCCATGTGCCCCTAGATTAGCTGCGAGTTTTATCTGTTTTTCCATTAATTTATGACACTCAGTACGAACAGTAAAATTGCCAGCTTCTGGTCGTATCATTACTAATAGCTCGGTATTTCTGGTCAGGCTTTTCAATGCGCATTCAATTGCTGAAATACTGGGTGTTAAGCCTCCTAGGTGTAAATTGCTGCATAGCTCAAAGCGCTTTGCGCCTAAGTTGCAAGCCGTAAAAACGTTGTTTGCAAGTTGCTTTAAGTCGCTTTCATTTAGACAGACTTCAAGGATTTTACCATTGTTCATAGTTGTGTTTTTACCATATCTATTACACCTAGTTTCTAGTCACTTATTTCACTTGTTTTATCAGAAAGTATTTTATATATTTTAATCTATTTTTATCAATTACTTATATTTTACGGTGTGTTCTTTGAAACTTTGGTTTACGCACATAAAACATAAGGTTAACTATAAAGTAGAATATATAAAAATGAATATAAAATATTCCTTGCGCCGATTTTGTTATATCGGTCACCGAATTTTTATTATCACTTTTTGACCGCTCCCCCTATTCTGAAACTGAGTTTAACAAGCTATTAACTCCCAATAATCAGTTTAAACCGATAACAATAAAATGTTTTATGAGATGTATAGATCTCATAAAGCGTGCAGAACACACAACTGGAGATGAGCATGGGCAAGCAAAGTGTAATAAAAATAAAAGAGCAAGGACGGCATTTTAAACGTAATGCAATTGTGATTTCGTTACTCTCGGCAATCAACACAGGTTACGCCGCTGAACAAGCGAATGAAGACGTAGAAGTGATTGAAGTACGTGGTATTCGTTCATCAACCGCAGAGAACTTAGCAATAAAACGACTTTCAGCTGCCACGGTTGATGCAATTACCGCAGAAGATATTGGTAAATTTCCTGATAAAAACGTCGCTGATTCATTACAACGTGTATCAGGTGTACTCATTGATCGCGATGGTGGCGAAGGTAGTCGTGTCAGCATTCGTGGTACGTCACCAGATTGGACTCTCACCCAATTAAACGGTAACTATATTGCTTCGTCTGGCACAGGGAGTCCTGCACGCAGTTTCAACTACACACTATTGCCATCAAGCATGATCAAAAGTGTAGAAGTGTACAAAAGTGCAGAAGCTCGTATTGATGAAGGCGGTATTGGCGGCACGGTTATATTACACACCCGTAAACCACTTGAAATGGAAGCAAATTCAGGGGCGCTAAGCGCTGAGGTGACTTACGATGATGTGTCTGAGGACACAAAACCACAAGTAAATGTATTGTACTCATGGAAAAACGATGAGGAAAACTTCGGTATTTTAGCAGGCTTTACACGGCAAGAAAGACGTGTGGTTACTGTTTCAAATGAGTCTTTTGGTTGGCGTTTTTACTCTGATTCGGCGGAAGATGCAGATCAACCAGCTATTGTAGACCAAGCTACAGGTGAAGTTTATGATAATGTTTGGGCATCGTCTGGCATACATGTGAAAAACGCAGACCAAGATCGTGACCGTGATGGTTATCAAGTTGCTATTCAATGGATGCCAACAGACCGTTTAGATCTGAGCTTTAATTATTTTGGTGCAAAATTAAGTTATGACCAAGTCGGACAAGAAGTGTTCTTTGCCGAGTGGAATGATAATCACAATCCCTATTTTGGTGTCGAATTAGATGGCGACACAGTCGTTGCTTATGGTAATGGTGACAATGGTTTATTGAATGAGAATAACTGGGGTGATGCCGATGTAAACGGCGGCGTGCCGGTTCGCCGTGGTTTATTGTCGCCTCAACTAACGGGTCGTGAGCGTTTTGGTGAATCAAAGTCTAATACATTTGATTTTGAAGGTACTTATTATGGTGATGCATACAGCATTACGTTAAAGCTTGGACATACAAAAGCTGACGGTGGTACATCAAAAGAAACCTATGCAAATATTGATGCTCGCCTTGGCTCTGTAAATAGCTGGCATTGGTCAACAAAAGGGGGCAAGCCATCTTACGAAGTATCTACAGATTTAGCCACCGATAAAGAAGCGTATCAATACTATGATTGGTTTGACTCTTACTCATCTGAAAATGAAGACTCTGAAAATTACATTCAAACAGACGTAAAATTTGACCTTGATGGCAGCTTTTTTACCCGTGTGTATGTGGGGGGCAAATATCGCGACCACGAAATTAAAGGGATGCGTAATGATTTTCGTTGGGATGATGGCATAGCTGACAACGGCGGTTACCGTGGCTATTTACCAGGTACAGAGTGGTTCCATAATCCTGATTTTCACCCAGATGCACCAACACTGGTGAGCGATCATGTGGTGGATAATAGCGCAGGGGATACAGGCGCATTTAACTTTTTAGCGTTTGATTTCAATGCCCTTGATAATTACTTAAAAGACAATTTTAGTCGAACTGTTGTACCGTCACTTTCGGGTACTTATGCCCTTGAAGAGAAAATTTGGTCTGTTTACACCCAAGCTGATTTTGAATGGCAAAACTTTCGCGGTAACTTGGGTGTACGTTATGTTAATACTGAGCTGACAACACTTACGTATGATGAAGTGATTGGCCAAGACAATAATGATACCGACCCAAATGAGCGTAGCAGTGATGATGGCGAAGTCTTACCAAGTTTTAACCTCGCTTGGGATGCTACAGAAGATTTAGTTGTGCGTTTTGCTGCGGCACGAACCATGTCACGAATTAGTTATTCAGATTTAAGCCAGTCTGAAACTTATGGTCCTCCGGTGAATATAAACTCGCCGGACTCATGGACAGGACGAGGCCGAGGAACATCTGTGAATACAGGTCTTGACCCTATGTTGTCTGATCAATTCGATTTAGGTGTCGAGTGGTATTATGGGGAAGGTTCTGCGTTAGGGGCGACGGTGTTTTCAAAAGATATCTCAAACCTACCAATCTCCACTCTCGAAATTGTGCAGCGAGAGCATGATTGCTGTAATGGCCCAATTGAAGTTGAAATGAACACCAAAGTAGGGGGCGGCGATGCAAAATCAGAGGGTATAGAGCTGTTCTTCCAGCATTCGTTTGATAATGGTTTTGGTATTTTAACTAACTACACCTACACAGATACCAGCACCAGCGAAGTCTCAACAGACGGGCAAAAAACAGATGCTGAAATACCAGGTACAGCTAAGCATCAATATAATATTTCAGTGTATTTTGAGAACGATGATTTTAGCGTTCGCGCCTCTTATAACTGGAAAGATGACCGTGCTAACGGCATACACAAAGGATATAACTTTTACACCAAAGACTATGGTCAGCTAGATGTGAATGCATCATATAATCTAACTGAGCAGCTCTCATTTACTGCATCTGTAGTAAACCTAACAGAAGAGCTTGAAGAAGGTTATTGGAAACAGAGTAATCGCTTTACCTATAACCAGTATTCGGGTCGTCGCTTTTACCTAGGCGCAAATTATAACTTCTAACCGACATGTTGTTTGTTGCAACCTAAAAAGGTACTTTTACTAAAGTACCTTTTTCTTTTTTAAGACAAGAATGATTAAATTTGTAGCGGCTACCGAGCAAGACAAAGCCTATTTACTCGACTTAAGGTTAAATACCATGGTTGGACACCTTGAGAACCAAGGGTTATTTTTATCACTTGAACAACACCAAGCAAGAGTGGCAGAACACTTTGAACACAGCCACTTAGTGTTAAATGATGGGCAATGTGTAGGCGCTGCTAAGTTCATTGTTAGTGACAAAACAATCAGTTTATTACAGCTACAAATAGCACCCAAACAGCAGGGCAAAGGGCTAGGCACTCAGGTGTTAAATGCACTAAAAGCACAAGCATCAGAAATTAATTTAACGGTGCTAAAAGCAAACCCAGCGTATGGGTTATATCAACGGGCAGGATTCAAAACGCTAGGTGCAGACGACTATGAGTTTCATATGCAGTGGCGGAAATAAAAAAGGGCGCTGTTAGCATTAACAAAGCGCCCAATTTTGACTATTTCTTTTCTTCTTCTGGCAGAGTCACGTTCAACTCAAGTACTGCTAAGTCATCTTCATTTTGATCAAACTGAACTTGAACAGCATCGGTATTTACATTCACATATTTGCGTATCACATCAAGAATATCTTGTTTTAGCTGTGGCAGATAATCAGGTGTACCACGTTGTGAGCGCTCGTGTGCGACAATGATCTGCAATCGCTCTTTTGCTAATGACGCACTGCTTTTCTTCTCTGAGCGGAAGTAGTCAAGTAAAGACACATTAACCTCCAAAAATCCGTTTAAATAAGCCTTTTTTCTCTACATCTAAAAAGCGGAAATCGACAGTTTCGCCTAGTAGACGATTAATTGCATCAGTATAGGCTTGGCCTGCATCTGATTCACCGTCTAATATCACTGGTTGACCAGAGTTTGATGCACTCAATACCGCTTGTGATTCAGGGATAACACCTAAAAGTTTAATCGCAAGAATTTCTTGCACATCTTCAACTGATAGCATTTCGCCTTTTTCAACACGCTCAGGGTTGTAACGTGTTAATAATAAGTGTTCTTTAACGCTTTCTAGGCCTTCTTCTGCACGCTTAGACTTACTGTGCAAAATACCTAAAATTCGGTCGGAGTCACGTACTGATGATACTTCAGGATTTGTTGTTATAATTGCTTCATCAGCAAAATACATTGCCATCATTGCGCCCGCTTCAATACCCGCTGGCGAATCACATACGATGTAATCAAAGTCTTTTTTCAAATCATTTAGTACACGTTCAACACCGTCACGGGTTAAGGCATCTTTATCACGTGTTTGTGACGCAGGTAAAATGTGTAACTTATCAACTCGCTTATCTTTAATAAGGGCTTGATTTAAGTTAGCTTCACCATTGATTACGTTTACAAAGTCATAAACAACACGGCGCTCACAACCCATAATAAGGTCAAGATTACGTAGACCAATATCAAAGTCGATAATAACGGTTTTAAAGCCCTTAAGCGCTAAACCTGTGCCAATTGCAGCACTCGATGTGGTTTTACCAACACCACCTTTACCAGAAGTAACGACAATTACTTTTGCCATGAGATTTATCCTTTAACCAAAGCTGAAATTTCTAATGAATCATTTTTTTGTTGGATTTGTACTGCGTTGCCCCAGTGTTCACCTTGTAGGGAATCGCTGATCCAATAACTACCATTAATTGAAACAAGTTCTGCTTCTAATTTTTGGCAAAATATTTGTGCTTCGTTGTAGCCTTTAGCACCTGCAATTGCACGTCCGCGCAATGTGCCATAAATATGAACATTACCGTCGCTAATCACCTCTGCGCCATGACTAACCGCACCAATAACAATAAGGTCACGATCTTTTGCATAGACCTGCTGACCAGAGCGAACTGTGCCGTGAATCACTTGTGCAGGTAGGTGAACGGTTTTCTCAACGATAGATGTATTTGTTTGTTGTTTAGCGGTTGCCCCCTTAACGTCCTGTGAATAATTTAGGACTGATAAGCCTGCCGCTTTGGCGTTTTCGTTTTGCTCTTGGCTGCCATTACACACACCAACAGGGTTAAACGATAGACTGGTAAGCATTGATTTTAAGAAAGAAAAATCAAACGAGTCACCTTGTACATCACTTAAGTTAATTACGATGGGCGCGCCTGCAAAAAACTTAGGTGCTTGGGCTATTTTTTCATCTAACTGCTTACTTAAAAGAGAGGTATCTGCTGAAAATAGATGCAACACAGATAAAGTAAAAAGGTTCCCTTTTAGTTCAAAAATTTGTTCCGACATACATGCTCAATTGAATTGTCTTGGTTAGCTCTTTTTTAAATAAACGCAGGCTGAACAAGGCGTATACAGTAAAAATCTAACCGAAATTTTTAATCTTCTTATAAGAGTCATGTTATAGTGTGCGCCCTCGTTAAGCAAGATATTATAGGGTCATAATGCTAACTGCGGTGTATAAAAGTAAGAAAAAAGCGGATACCTACCTTTTTGTAGAAAAAAGAGATGATTTTACGCGTGTTCCTGAACCTTTAATGGACACATTTGGTCAACCACAGTATGTGATGATAATTAATCTTGCTAGTCGTGAAAAGTTAGGTTTGGCAGACTTAGAAACGGTTAAGCAAGCGTTAATTGACCAAGGTTTCTACTTGCAATTACCACCGCCAGAAGAAAACCTGTTAACCCAATTTAAAAAAGACAAGGGAGTTGAGAGTGATTAAAAAACTTGCCGTAGTTCTACTAAGTGCTTCATTAAGTACATCTGTATTGGCAGAGGAAAAAACACAAGCTGACTTCGACGTATACGTTGCTGCATTAAAAAATGAAGCGATAGAAAAAGGCTATGATCAAGCCTTAATCGAGCAAGCATTCGCAACGGCCAAATTTAAAAAGAAAGTCATTTCAGCTGACAAAAATCAGCCTGAAGTAAAAGAAACCCTCGAAACCTATTTACCAAAACGTGTGCCGCAATGGAAAATTGACCGCGCGCGTAAACTATACAAAGAAAACCAAGAGGTTCTTGAAAAAGTAGCCAAAGAATACGGCGTTCAAGCGCGCTTTATTGTTGCACTTTGGGGCCTTGAAAGTAACTTTGGTAAAATCCAAGGTGGTCATAGTGTGATAGCATCATTAGTCACACTTGCTTTTGATGGCCGCCGCGAAACTATGTATAAAAACCAACTTTGGGCAGCGCTTGATATCTTAAAAGAGGGCCACATTACCCTTGATAAGTTCAAAGGCTCTTGGGCTGGTGCAATGGGTCAGACGCAGTTTATGCCAACTTCATTTAACGCCTACGCTGTTGATTACAACGGTGATGGCCGCAAAGATATTTGGACCACAGAAGAAGACGCATTTGCTTCAATCGCAAATTACTTAAAGCAAGCAGGTTGGAACGATGATTTAACTTGGGGTCGTCAAGTTAAATTACCTGAAGGCTTTGATAACGCAAACATTCTTAAACGTGGCACTAAAACGCGCAGCCAATGGCTAGAGTACTGGAAAGATTCAGAACGCAGCCTTGCTGATTGGCAAGCAATCGGTGTTCGTAAAATGGATGGTAGCGACTTACCAAACGTTGATGTTACCGCCGCAATGGTAATGCCAGATGATGTAAACGGTCGTATGTATCTAGCCTACGATAACTACAAAGCACTGATGCACTGGAATCGCTCGTATTACTTTGCAACCAGTGTTGGTTACTTATCAGATCGCATCGGTTACCCAGCGGTTAAGTAATTTATAGCTATTCTCTGTCAGGCTTAGTTTTACTGAGCCTGATGATTTATATCTCTTTACTCCATTACTCTTTGTGTAATGTGAGAATCTTATCCTTGTTATATAAAACAACAATCTCTTTGCAATTGTTATGCACTAATTCAACGGCAACATAGTTATCATTAGCTGCATGATACATATAGCCAGAATAGTTAAGCTCTGTGATAAGTTTTATATCTTTTATGACCGTGTAGCCATTTGCTTTAGGATTATCTTTATGCTCTTTTACTTTTATGGTCTTGCTTGATAAATCTAATTCAAGCCACGCATTTTTATCTGCATGCTTCCAAGTACCAGAGATATCGCACCCCGAAGTATCTGCAAAAGAGGCAATAGGCAGTGTCACTAGAAAAATCGTTAAGTATTTTATTAAATTCATTTAATTTCTTTTTATTATTTAATTTCAGATTTTAAACCTTTACCTTGAATGCTTTTTGCAATGCATCAACGTCTTTACAGTCAAGGTAATGTTATTTTAACGGCTTTTCCAACTGACACATTACATAACCAGCCATCACTTAGCATACGTATGCCAATACCTTGATTCCATCTAGCGCCCATTAATTCTCACCCTTTCCGGGCTTCTTCAAAATCTTATCTTTAAAATCGAGTACCTTGCCAATACCTGAACCGAGTTTCATTAGGCTTTGGAGTTGTTCAGGGCTCAAACGTTGTAGCTCTGCCGACCATTTTGTAACGGTTTCAAGTAGGTCGTGAATTTCTTGCATTTGCTGCTGGGCAAAGCGCTCATCATCGTTGTGGGCTTCTTCTAAAATATTATCGCGAAGTAAGCTAAGGGTTGGGTCTATCTCACGTTTTTTACGCTCTTCGAATACACGGTTGGCCATGTCCCAAATACTGCCAGCAGGGCCGTAGTATTCTTTACGGTCGCCAGGGATATGATGCACCTTGATTAAACGCCAAGACTGAAGTTCTTTAATGCCCATACTCACGTTACCACGTGAAATACTCAAGGTATCGGCAATTTCATTGGCGGTCATGGGCTCTTTAGTAATGGTGAGTAAACCACACATTTGACCAATAGTGCGATTAAAGCCCCAACGGCTACCCATTTCACCGCAGTGCATTACAAAAGCTAAATTTTTTTCAGATAGGCTCATAATTTTTTGTATTCAAAAACTTCAGAAATTTAATGCTAGCACGGTGTTGGTATAACTAAAAGAAATAGCCACTATTCGATGTTACGCGACTAAAGTCTAAATTTTGAGCTAGTCCGTTGATTTTACTAAGTGTTAAACAGGAAAATTGAAATCGAACAAAAAACAAACAGTTTGATCTGTATCAATATTGGAGACAACAGTTTGCGTTATCGTATAGGCTCAAAGTGCTCAATTAAAATAAAACAAAGGAGGAACGTTATGAAAGCTGCAGTTAATAAAGAATACAAAGGTAAGCTGACTATTGAAGATATTCCATGCCCTGAGGTAGGGATAAACGACGTGTTAGTTAAAATAGCGGCGTGCGGTGTGTGCCACACTGATTTACATGCATGCCATGGAGATTGGCCTGTAAAACCTAAAATGCCATTAGTACCTGGTCACGAAGGGGTCGGTACAATTGAAAAAGTAGGGGCTAATATAAAGCACTTATCTGTGGGCGATAGAGTAGGGATCCCTTGGCTGTATAGTGCATGCGGGCATTGTGACTACTGCTTAGAAGGTAAAGAAACCTTGTGTCTTGAGCAGCACAATACAGGTTATTCAATAGACGGTGGTTACGCTGAGTATTGTGTTGCACATGGTGACTTTGTCGTAAAAGTACCAGACGGGTTAGGCTTTGCAGAAGCTGCGCCATTATTTTGTGCCGGTGTTACGACGTACAAAGCATTAAAAGTAACGGGTGCAAAAGCAGGTGATTGGGTTGCTATAGTTGGTGTGGGTGGCCTTGGCCACTTAGCGGTGCAGTACGCAAAAGCGATGGGCTTTAATGTAATTGCCGTTGATACTGGTGAAAGTAAACTCAACCTTGCTAAAGAGCTTGGTGCAGAAATCACTATTGATTTTATGAAGCAAGTGCCATCAGAAACCATTTTTGAGCAAGTGGGTGGTGCGCATGGTGTTGTGTGTACAGCCGTATCAAAACCAGGTTTTGAGCAAGCCTACAAAAGTGTACGCCGTGGTGGTAAATGCGTTTTAGTTGGTTTACCACCAGAAGAGATGCCACTACCGATTTTCGACACTGTATTAAATGGTGTTTCTGTCGTGGGCTCAATCGTTGGTACGCGTAAAGACTTACAAGAATGCCTGGACTTTGCAGCCAAAGGTAAAGTTAAAGCCATTATTGAAGAAAAACGCCTCGAAGATATCAACGATATTTTTGATGACATGCTAAAAGGCGATATCACAGGCCGAATTGTGATGACGCTTTAAGTTGAGCTTTTTAACAAGTACTGTCAGGTTTGGTTGAATGATTCAATTGAATCTGACAGTTTTTCGTTTGTTAAAAAGCAGGGAGCTGTGACTCGTTATTGCCCCAAAATGAGTTAACGTAATTACTCTATAGATCACCTTTGAGCTATCAGATACAGTGATTCACCTAATGATATTGGCTCTACTCCACAATCTGATATTCCACTAACTTTTATGTTGGTGATGACATAAATAACTGTATTAATACACAGTTTTGTTGTTGTGCTTCCATATTCAAGAAAATGAGCGACGAGCGCATTTTCTTTTTCAGAATATCTTTAGTGCCAATAAAAAATTAGAATTGGCAATGCATTACGTTATTTGTTAAAAATAGATTTATTAATACCTGCGCGTAACATCGGCAGAAAGATGCGCGACGGGCGCACTATAAAATTGTTAGCCATAAAAACGGAGTTGAGCATTGCAAATAGGCATCTTGATAATCGGCCTTATTTCACCAACGTATTGGATGGCATCTCTTCTCAAGCAAGACGTGAATAAGGCGAAAGTAATAAGGCTGCTCAACTGGGTCTATTTTCTTTTTGCTCTATTGTCGGTACTCGCTATTCTGATAATAGAGGTATCACTAACCGCTGGTTGGGAAGATTTCATTTCGTCCAATTGGGTAATTGCAATTTGGAGCATTTTTTTACTCTCAAGGTGCAGTGAAATATATGTGGCATTTCTTAGAGATGCACTCGACAAGGTATCGGAAAAAAAGTCCGAAAGTAGAGGGAAGTGGTGGCCACGATCATTAGTAAGAATAAAAAATAAGCTTTTTGTCCATCAGTGGATATCTCGTCATATTAAAGGGAGTTCGTTGCAAAACCACGATAGGTTGGCATTATCCTTTCGTAGCTATTTCGAACTGATAGTGAATTTCGCGATCTTGTATTTGCTTACACCGGAAACATTTTGGAAAGATTGCAAGAATCCCGAAGGTATTTGGGAGTCTGGATATTTTAGTGGGGTTACGATAACCACACTTGGTTATGGAGATATCACTCCGGTTCATTGGTTCCCTCAATTTCTTACCGTATTTGAGGTATTGTGTGGTTTCGCATTAATCGTGGTTTGTTTCGCAGTGTACTTGCAGAAGGAAAAAAATGGCTAACAAGGCCGTAAACTCGGACGCATTTTCCGTTCGCTGCGCTCACTACAAATACGCCGGTTACGGCTGGCGTTATACGTTTATCAAGGAATGACTATGAATTTAAGGATATTGATACTTACCCTATTAATTACAGGTTGCTCTGAAGCAACTCCCGAGTTTGAAAAATTAGCTGTAGAAATCTCTCATGAGAAATCTGTTAAATTTGATTCTGGATACTGGCAAGTTGGTGGCAATTTGCAATCAGCAAATGCTATGGCGTGGCAGAAAGCTTCGTTTCAAAATAAAAGAGCAACTTGTAGCGTTTTCCTAGAAGCTTTGATTCAACAAAATAAGCTAAATATTGAAGATTCCTCAGATGAAAATATCAAAAAAATGTCAGAGGAACTTGTATATCTGCTAAATGAACGCTTCAAAATGGTTGGCAACGCTCAAGAAAACGAAGAGTCATTTAAACATTTAAAAGTTAGTAATGAAGCCTTAATAGTAATTAAATCATTAAAGTGGCATAAAAACGTATAACAAGTTACTCAAAAGGACGCAAAACGCTTGGCTTGCGCTCCTTCGTCGCTAACTCATTTATGTCCAAAAGCAAGCCACTACTCAAACTACTTACTAAACAAAAAAGCGCGACTTATCTAAGCCGCGCTTTTTGCTATCAATTCACAATTAAAGTGTGTAGCTAAAGGTTAATTTAGCATTACGCTCTTCACCTGGCATACCGCCTAAGAACATTGCTTTTGAATAATAGGTTTTGTTAAACAAGTTATTTAAGTTTAACTGTAGTTTCCAATCATCTGTTTGGTATTGAATTGCGGCGTCGTAGACTGTGTAGCTCGGTACGTAGCCATCAGGAATACCAAACGAGGTTGAGTTTGTACTGCGGTCATCAACATATTGAACGCCTGCGCTAATTGTAAGTGGCTCGGCTAAATCAAACCATTTAGCGTCATAGCTTAACCAGCTGCTTGCTGTTACATAAGGCACACCTTTTTTTCGAGCATCAAAAGAACGGGCGTCTTGATAAACCGCGTTTACGTTAAGTTTCCATTGCTCGTTTAAATCGGCATTTAAATCAAGCTCAACACCTTTAGTTTGCTCTTCACCATCGTAAAAGCTTTTTGGTACTGATGGACCTGATACGCCGGCTTCGTAATCTGGGTTGGCATACTCAAGGTTTGTGCGGGCGCTATCAAATACCACAAGTGATGCCAGTAGTTGATCGTCAAACGCTTTTACACGCATACCGATGTCGTTACTGACTGATTCGGCGTCATCACGGTCAGCTTCGGTACCTGATACACTGCCAAGTACGCTATATGCTGTACGACCTTTAGAGTGGTTTACAAAGAACGAAATATCATCGCTCAGTTTATAAGTTGCACCAAGGTTATAGGTCATACCGCTGTCTGATGTATCTGCTTCTGGTGTTGGCTCGGCTGCACTGGCACGATAGCGCGCATCAACACCAAAGTGTTCGTAGCTTTGTTTAATACGGTTAAACGCAACGCCTACACGGGTTGTGAAAGTGTCGTGAATATAGGCAACATGTTGAATACCCACACCCCAAGCTTGAACTTTTTTGTTGTAATTGCTGGTTTTTAGCGGATCGTAGTCATAAAAGCTGCCTTCGCCCCAGTTCGGGTTACGAATATCAAAAATATAAGGTAATTGACCTTGGTAAGTAACCTCACCATCTTTGTTTTTAATGATCTTGTCGGCATCGTAAATAGAGTATTGTTTAAAACGAATATCGCGGTCTTCGTAATTGGCGTTTACAAGTAGTTCGTTATCGATTCCGGCAAAACTAAAGTCATAACGCAAGTCAGCAAAGTATTGCCATGATTTTTCGTCAGCTTCTACTTGGCGGTATTCTTGGCGACGAGCGGCAAATGGGGAAAGTACGTCATCAACCACTAAAGGAGCGCGCGGGTCGGCATTGATCACGCCTTTGCGGTTCCAATAAACGTAGTTATAAGCACCCGTTTGGCGGGCAAAGCTCGATTCGTAATTACGGTATTGTAGTTGCTGGTTTAAAAATAAATTATCAGTAATGAAGTAGTTATGGGTTAACTTAAAGCGTAGCTCTTCGCCTTCGTTATCATTTGCCATTGGCGAAATAATACCATTATGGCCAAAGGTATAAGGTGTTAGGCCATCATTTGCTGCCAGTGAGTCTGCTAATTGTTGACGTTGCTGATCGGTTAGTTGCAGGCCTTTTGCCGTTGCATCGTTAATTAAATCGGCAGCGGTTACTTCACCTGCGGTTTTACCATTTACTGAGTCGCTGTTAAAAATACGAATAGGGTGGCCAATTGAATCAACGGCAATGGCATCTTTGATATAAGCGGAAGAAATCATGATGTCTTGTTTGTCGCTTAATACATATTTTAACGCGCCATAAATTTCATCACGGTCGTCTTTTAAGTCGCGGTAGCCATCGCTGCGAGCGGTTTTTGCGTTAACGCGATAAGCAAGGTTGTCGGTTAATGCTGCTGTGCTATCAAAGCCTAATGAATAGCTATCCCATTGGCCAAGCTCGGCATTAACGGTGTGTTTTTCAGTAAATTGTGGCTTTTTTTCAATAAGGTTGATAACACCACCTGCGCTACCCATACCATATAAGCCTGTTGCAGGGCCTTTAAGTACTTCTACAGATTCAACATTGGTCATTGAGCGGGTTGGGTTAAAAGTGTTACCTAGACCTGCACCGCCGTACATGCCATCGTAGGTATAGTTAGCACCTAAACCGCGGATCACTAAGTTATCGCCAATACCGTAGTTGTTACCCGCTTGGGTTACACCACTTATGTTACGTACTAAGTCTTGTAGATTTGTAGCGCCTTGCGAGTTGATAAGCTCTTGATCAACAACCACAACTGGGGCTGGCGTTTCCATTAAGGTCATATTTGATTTAGTGGCAAGGCCAGACTCAAGTACCACACGATTTTGTTTGTCGTAAACGGTAATTCGTTCAACTGAGTCTAAATCGTTGGCGTTTGCATTGAATGCGCTTAAGCAGGCAAGGGCTAAAATTGAGTATTTATATGTCATTATTATGGGGAATTTGTCGAAAATTTTCGGCAATGATAATACGAGCTATTTTCATTTCAAGTTTTATTTATCTAAATTAGGTATTTTTTCGTTTTAATACAAAAAAGAGATGTTTCGTTAAAATTTATTTAACTTGTGAGCGGTGAATTTTTAAAAAAGGTGAGTGCTGGCTTCTAAATAAGAAGCCAGAAAATCAATTTATTTATAGACTTTGCCGTCTTTCATTACAAATTTTACATCTTCCAGTACGGCAATGTTTTCAAGCGGGTTGCCTTTAACCGCAATGATGTCGGCTAAGAAGCCGCTTTTGATTTGACCAAGTTGATCATCCACTTTTAGCAGTTTAGCGCTATTAATAGTCGCTGATTGTAATGCCTGCAGTGGCGTCATACCAAACTCAACCATACGCGAAAACTGTTTAGCGTTATCGCCATGTGGGTAAATTGCGGCATCGGTACCAAATACCATATTCACACCCGCTTTAACGGCACGGCTGAAACTATCACGCTGCTTTTTAGAGACTTGGCGCTCTTTGTTGAGGTTTTCTTCTGCAACCCCGTTTTGTTCACCGAAGGCAAGCGTGTACTCAGTGTTATAAATATCCATTGAGAACCAAGTACCATGTTTTTTAGCAAGTTTAATGGCTTCGTTATCAACAAAACTAACGTGTTCAACACTGTCTACACCAGCAATGATTGCGGCTTTTATACCACTCGTACCATGTGCATGTGCCGCAGCAGTTAGGCCGCGTAGGTGTGCTTCGTTCACAATGGCGTTCATTTCATCTTGTGAATATTGCTGAATACCTACCTTAGTGCCTTTTGAGAAAACCCCACCTGTTGCACAAAACTTAATCGCATTGGCACCATATTTAATGTTTTCGCGTACCTTAGCGCGTACAGCCCACGGGCCATCAGCAACGCCTTCGGCGGTGTATTTCATTTCTGGTGGTAAACGGTTGTTGTCGCAGTGACCGCCAGTTACACCTAAAGACGGCCCTGCTGCCCAAATACGCGGGCCAACAATGTCGCCTGCATTAATACCATCACGTACAGCAATCACACTGTAGCCTTCTGCACCTAAGTTACGCAGAGAAGTGAATCCAGCGTATAAGGTTTTTTCTGCAAAGTGTGCCGCTTTAATCGCTTTACGTGGAATAGACTGACCAATTCGCTCGCTGCGCGGCACAGTTGGATCGCTCGTCAAATGCACATGCATATCCATTAAACCAGGCACTAAGGTTAGTTCTGGCAACTGTATATGTTTATCACCCTCTTTTAGGCGTGGTTCTTTATTACTATCTACACTTGTTATTTGACCGTTTTCTATACTAATAAGTGGTGATTTAATCAGTTTTCCTGAATGAACATCAACCATTTCTTTTGCAGATATATAGGTTGCAGCATTTATATTCATTGATATAAAGCCCGTTAAGCCAAGGCTTATTGATAGCAGAGTCTTTTTCATTTTTATTCAAAGTTAGATAGTCGAATCGCAACTCTAGCAACCACTTTGCATAGTGTAAATAAACTGCGATAAATTGCAGGGATACTTGCTTATTAGCAAGCTAAAGCCGCATAATTTATCTGTAATCACTATCAGGGCAAGGAAAGAATGAAAAATATAAAATTAGCAATAATCAGTTCGGCAGTTCTATTTGCATTAGTTGGTTGTAACGAACCTGCTTCTAAAAATGAAAAGCCGACGACTGAAAACGCACAAACTACGACGCAAGCAGAAGCACCCGCAGCACAACTCGACACACTATTAGCCGATTACTTTGAAGATGGTTTACAGTTTAACCCTATCGGCGGCACTTACATTGGTCGTAGCGAATATAACGACCAATTTATTGCACCAATCAATAAAGCAAACCGTGACGAGCAGCTTAATTTTGTTAAAGAATACAAAAACAAACTAGCAAATATCGACAAAGCGCAATTAACAGGTCAGTCATTATTAAGCTACGAAATTCTAGCCCGCGATTTAGACCTTGCGATTGAAGGCGCGCAGTTTCCAAGTTATTTAATGCCAATTAACCAAATGGGCGGGGCGCATAATACCTTTGCTGCGTTAGGCTCTGGGCAAAGCGCACAGCCTTTTAACACGGTTGAAGATTATCTAGCATTTGAAAAACGTGCCGATGGCTTTATTGCGTGGTTAGACAGTGTTGAGCAATCAATGCGGCAAGGCATGAAAGATAAAGTGGTTCTTCCTAAACCGCTTGCTGAAAAACTATTACCACAATTTCAAACTCATATTGTAGAAAAACCAGAAGAGTCATTATTCTGGGGGCCAATTGCTCAGTTACCTGAGTCTTTCAGCGACGAACAAAAAGCACAGCTAACAAGCGCGTACACCGTGATGATCAGCGAGCGTTTAGTGCCTGCGTATCAAAAAATGACTGACTTTTTAGCCAACGAATACATACCTAATGCTCGCGAAAGCATTGGTTATAGCGACCTACCAAATGGTAAAGCATGGTATGAGTATCAAATCAAGCAGCATACAACGCTGAGCCTAAACGCCGATGAAATTCATGACATTGGCTTAAGCGAAGTATCGCGTATTTTATCTGAAATGAAAAAAGTCAAAGAGACTGTGGGTTTCGAAGGCGATTTAAAAGCGTTTTTTGAGCACTTAAGAACTTCAGATGAGTTTTACTACGATACGCCAGAAGAGCTAATTGCTGCGTATGAAGCAGTAAAAGAAAAAATCGACGCTAAGCTGCCGCAAATGTTCGATATTGCGCCAAAAGCGCCTTATATAGTAAAAGCAGTAGAAGACTTCCGCGCAGAATCTGCTGCGGGTGCATCTTACCAATCGCCAGCACCAGATGGTTCACGCCCAGGTATTTTTTATATCAATACCTTTAACCTTAAAGCACAGCCTAAGTTTTTACTTGAAACCCTGTCTATTCACGAAGCGGCACCAGGCCATCATTTTCAAATTGCCTTGCAACAAGAAATAGAAGGATTACCGCTGTTTCGTAAATTTGGTGGCTACACGGTATTTGCAGAAGGGTGGGCATTGTATGCAGAAAGCTTAGGTAAAGAACTTGGCTTATTTACCGACCCTTACATGTGGTACGGCCGTTTATCGGATGAGCAATTACGTGCAATGCGCTTAGTGCTTGATACTGGTTTCCATGCGAAAGGTTGGACACGTCAACAAGGTATTGATTACATGTTGGCTAACTCATCAATGGCCGAAAGTGACATTATCGCCGAAGTTGAGCGTTATATTGCGTGGCCAGGTCAAGCGCTATCGTACAAGTTAGGTCAGTTCAAAATCCAAGAACTACGTGACTACGCGAGCAAAGAGCTAGGCGATAAGTTCGACATTAAAGCCTTCCATACGCAAGTGCTGATTGATGGCGCATTACCAATGCCTATTCTTGAAGAAAAAATTAAGCGTTGGGTTAACGAGCAAAAGTAAAATACCCAAACCACCTCAAGGGGCGAGTTTCAGTTGGAATTAAAAGCGATTTAGGCAAGGCATTGATTGCAAGTAATAGTGGTTCTATTGTTAAAATCAATAACGCAGTATAAATCGCTTTTAAACCAACCCTTTGGGCGCTTCACAGG